>Ga0247839_1000116_pt1 | contig 132737 bp, 135 predicted proteins | sample LaCruzMarch2015__6_FD_192405 | JGI IMG/M metagenome (GOLD analysis project Ga0247839, IMG submission 192405) | Freshwater microbial communities from meromictic Lake La Cruz, Castile-La Mancha, Spain - LaCruzMarch2015_16m | ecosystem: Environmental > Aquatic > Freshwater > Lake | place: Spain...
TCCCGGGTGCTGTCCTGCCCGTCGTAGGCTTTGAGGATGCGTTGACGTAAATCCAGCGAGAGGGTCTTCATGCCGACACCATGCCGCCAAACTGTAACGGCTACAATATTATTTAAAACGCTCTAGCATGAAAGGTAACTCTCGCGCCCAGATACTCTCACGCGAATATGGGGATGTGAAAACGACAGTGGAGTTGCCGGAAGCCCTGTTTCGTCAGGTGAAAGCCACGGCGGCGCAGCAGGGATTGCTCATGAAGGAATTCATCGCCGAGGCTCTCGAAGAAAAGCTGCGCCAGCCGAGGGGGGCCAGCACTCCGAAACCGTGGATGGCGTTTGCCGGGTGCTTGGCGCGGGACCCGGGGATGAAAGATGAGTTGGTCCGGATCGGGAAGGCGGTCGAGGAGGAATTTCGGGGGATAGACGAAGAGGATTGGAAATGATCCTCGCAATGTTTGCCCTACAAGTTAGCCCTCGAGCGGCCAAAGCGCCCCGACCGCCAGCATTTCGGGGCACGTCACGCGGGAGGTCCCGGAAAGAATTCCCAGACAGCCGCCCACCGATCGTCCAACCTCAAACCATGACGACAAAATTTACCTACTGGCAGGAAGACGATGGAAAGTTCCTCGGATACCTGAACGACTACCCGGATCACTGGACGCAGGGGGAATCTCTACAAGATCTTAAGGAGCACCTTCGGGACCTGCGCGAGACCTTCTCTGCCGGCGCGATTCCCGGCATCAAGAAAGTCGAAGATTTGGAATTGGCGTGAGGCTCAGGCCGAGCGGCGGCGGCGTTTGACGCCGAGCATGGCGATGTTGCGCTTGAGGCCGGCTTCCATCGAGGCGGCTTCTTCGTCGCTCATGTTGGCCGCGTTGGCCAGGGCGGTCTGGGCGCGCTCGATGGCTTTGGCCACGCTGTCTTCATCAATCTCGCTGACCTTGGCCACCATGTCGGTGAGGACCGAGATGCGGCCCGGGGTGATCTGGGCGAAACCTTCGCCGACGGCGGCGTAGGTTGTTTTGCCTTCGACCGTCACGGCCAATTCGCCCGGCTCGAGCATGGTCATGATCGGCTCATGATGGGGCAGCACGCCAATCTCCCCGGTCGTGGTGGGGAGCACGACCATGTCCACCTCGGCCGCGGTGGAGACCCCGGCGGGCGAGACGATTTCGAAATGGATTTTGGACGCCACTTAGTTGCGCACCGTTTCGATGCCGCCCTTCATGTAGAAATTCTGCTCGAGCACGTCGTCGTGTTTACCCTCGAGGATTTCCTTGAAGCCGCGGACGGTGTCCTCGGTTTTGACGTATTCGCCTTTGGTGCCGGTGAAGATCTCGGCCACGTGAAACGGCTGGCTGAGGAAACGCTGGATTTTGCGGGCGCGATAAACGGTCTGTTTGTCGTCGGGGCTGAGTTCATCCATGCCGAGAATGGCAATGATGTCCTGCAGATCCTTGTAGCGCTGGAGGACGCGCTGCACGCCGCGGGCCACTTCGTAATGCTCCTGGCCGACGATCTCGGGCGCGAGCGCCTTGGAAGTCGAGGCGAGCGGATCGACGGCGGGATAAATGCCCAACTCGGCGATGGAGCGCTCGAGCACGATGGTCGAGTCGAGGTGCGCGAAGGTCGTGGCCGGGGCCGGGTCGGTCAAATCGTCGGCCGGCACATAGACGGCCTGGAACGAGGTGATCGAGCCCTTCTTCGTCGAGGTGATGCGTTCCTGCAGGTTGCCCATCTCGGCGGCGAGCGTCGGCTGGTAACCCACGGCGGACGGGGTGCGTCCGAGCAGCGCCGAAACCTCGGAGCCGGCCTGGGAAAAGCGGAAGATGTTGTCGATGAAGAGGAGCACGTCCTGGTTTTTTTCATCGCGGAAGTATTCCGCCATGGCGAGGGCGCTGAGCGCGACGCGGAGACGGGCGCCCGGAGGTTCGTTCATCTGGCCGTAAACCAGCGCGACCTTCGACTTGGACATGTCCTTCTTGTCGATGATGCCGGCCTCGCACATCTCGTTGAAAAGGTCATTGCCCTCACGGGTGCGCTCGCCCACGCCGGCGAAAACGGAGTAACCGCCGTGGCCTTTGGCGATGTTGTTGATCAGCTCCATGATGACCACGGTCTTGCCCACGCCGGCGCCGCCGAAGGCGCCGATCTTGCCGCCCTTGGTAAACGGACAGATGAGGTCGATGACCTTGATCCCGGTCTCGAGGATGTTGGCCTCGGTGTCCTGATCGACGAGAAGCGGAGCGTTGCGGTGGATCGGGTAGCGTTTTTCCGTCACGACCGGGCCGGCTTCGTCCACCGGGTCGCCGGAGACGTTGAAGATGCGGCCGAGGACGGCTTCGCCGACGGGCACGGAGATGGGGGCGCCGGTGTCGATCACGTCCTCACCGCGGCGCAGGCCCTCGGTGCTGGACATGGCGACAGTGCGGACCCAGCCCTCGCCGAGATCCTGCTGGACCTCGAGGACGACTTTCGACTTCTGGCCGTCGACATTGGCCGTGGCCTCGAGGGCGTCGTAAATTTTCGGGAGGCGGGCGGCGGGGCCGCTGAATTCGACGTCCACGACGGGGCCGATGACTTGCACGATTTTTCCGGTGTTGCTGCTCATAACTTTTTTTGGGTTAGCCCATGGTCATCTGCGCGGTGGAAATCTCGAGGATCTCCGTGGTGATGGCCGCCTGGCGGACTTTGTTGTATTCGAGGGTGAGGTCTTTGATGAGGGATTTGGCGTTGTCGGTGGCGCTCTTCATCGCCACCATCCGCGCGCTCTGCTCGGAGGCGCGGGCGGTCAGGATCATGGCGTAGAGTTCGTTGCCGACATAGAACGGCAGCAGGGCATTGAGCAACTCCTGCGGGGACGGCTCGAACTTGAAGGCCGACATGGCAGCCTCCTCGGCCCCGACCGCTTCCTCCGCATGCTTGCCGCCCATTTCAAAGGACGTGATGGGCAGAATCCCGTTGGCCAGAGGCACCTGGGTGAGGGTGTTGATGAAGTCCGTGTAAAGGATGACCACTTTATCCGCATCGCCGGCGAGAAACTTGTCGATGATGAACTGCGCGATCGGCTTGATCTCGGCGTAGTCCGGCGTGTCGCGCAGGGGGAAGTCGGCGAGGAGCGGACGCTTGGTCCGGGCGAGAAAGTCGACCGCTTTGCGCCCCGAGGCGATGAAGCTGGTCTTGGCCGGGTCGAACTGCTGGACCTCGCGGAAGAGGTTCGTGTTGAGGCCGCCGCAGAGGCCTTTGTCCGTGCCGACGAGGTAGACGAGCGTGTGGTGGACCGGGCGCACCTGAAGAAGCGGATGAAGTTCGTCCTCGGCGTGTTTGGTCAGCGAAACAAGCACACGGTTGAGCATCTGGGCGTAGGGACGGGCATCGAGGGCCCGCTGCTGCGCCTTGCGCATCTTCGCCGCGGCGATCATCTGCATCGCCTTGGTGATCTGCGCCGTGTTCTTGACCGACTTGATGCGCCGGCGGATGTCTCGTGTGTTGCTGCCCATGGACGGCGGTTACTTGTAGAATTGCGCGAACTCGTCGAGCGCGGCCTTCAACTCGGCGCCGAGCGCCTCGTCGATCGCCTTTTTCTCGCGGATCTTGTCGAGGAGCGCGGCTTTGCGCGTTTCGAGGAACTCCTGCAGCTTGTTTTGGAAATCCTTGATCTTCTCGACCTCGATCTTGTCCATCAACCCCTGCTGCATGGCGTAGAGCACGGCGGCCATCATCTCGACCGGCATCGGCTGGTATTGCTGCTGCTTGAAGAGTTCGACGATGCGGCGCCCGCGCTCGAGCAGGCCCTTGGTCTTGTCGTCGAGGTCGGACCCGAACTGGGCGAAGGCGGCCATTTCGCGGAACTGGGCCAACTCGCCCTTGATCTTGCCCGCGACCTGCTTCATCGCCTTGACCTGCGCGGCCGAGCCGACGCGGCTGACCGAAAGGCCCACGTTGATGGCGGGACGGATGCCTTGGTAGAACAAATCGCCTTCGAGGTAGATCTGGCCGTCGGTGATGGAAATGACGTTGGTCGGAATGTAGGCGGACACGTCGCCGGCCTGCGTCTCGATGATGGGCAGGGCGGTGAGCGATCCGCCGCCGGCCTCCTCGCTCAGTCGCGCGCTGCGCTCGAGCAAACGGGAGTGAAGGTAGAACACGTCGCCGGGATAGGCCTCGCGGCCGGACGGGCGCTTGAGCAGGAGCGAAATTTGGCGGTAAGCCACGGCCTGCTTGGAGAGATCGTCAAACACGATGAGCGCGTCCATGCCATTGTCCATGAACCACTCGCCGATGGCCGCGCCGGCGAAGGGCGCGAGGTATTGGCTGGCGGCGTCGTCCGAGGCGGAGGCGCTGACCACGATGGTGTAGGGCATGGCACCCTCCCTCTCGAGGGTGGAAATGACGCGGGCGACGTTGGCATTCTTCTGGCCGACGGCCACGTAGATCGAATAGAGCGGGCGGAAGTTCGGGTCGCCGGACGTCTCGCCCTGCTTGTTCAGGCGGGCCTGGCTGATGATCGAATCGATCGCCACGGTTGTCTTGCCGGTGGCGCGGTCGCCGATGATCAGCTCACGCTGACCGCGGCCGATCGGGATCATGGCGTCGATGGCCATGATACCGGTCTGGACCGGCTGGGTCACGGGGCGGCGCTTGATGATGCCCGGGGCGATTTTTTCCAGCGGGTAGTAGGTGGTGGCGGTGATCGGTCCCTTGCCGTCGATCGGCTCGCCGAGGGTGTTGACCACGCGGCCGAGGAGCCCCTTGCCGACGGGGAGGGAAAGCAGACGGCCGGTCGTCTTGACCTCGTCGCCCTCCTTGATGTTGCGGTAGTCGCCGAGGAGCACGACGCCGACTTCGTTTTCCTCGAGGTTGAGGGCGAGGCCGAAGACGCCGCCGGGAAACTCCAGCATTTCGTTGAGCATGGCGTTGCTCAACCCTTCGACGCGGGCGATGCCGTCGCCGACTTCGCGGACCGTGCCGGTATTGGTGTGGGCTGCGCCGGCTTGGAGGCCTTTGATTTTTGCTTCGATTTCTTCAACAAGTGTGCTCATGGGCGTATTTTATCTTTTCTAAATTTTTCAGGCGGGAAGGGCGGCGAGGCGGGCGCGGACACTGCCGTCCCACACGTCGCTGCCGACGCGGACGCGCAGGCCGCCGATCAGCTCGGGGCTGACGGCGGTGGCGAAAGTGAGGTCGCTCCCGTGCGTGCGCACAAGGTCGGTGCGCAAGGCGGACATTTCGGAATCGGTCAGGGCCGCCGCGCTTTCGATCACAACGTGACGACGCTGGAGTTCGAGGCGGACCAAGCGGGCGAACGAGGACAGAATCGCCAGATGCCCGCGCGGCTTGTCGGCCGCAATCGTGTCGGCCACGGTGCGGACGCGCGCAGGGTCGAGCACTCCGTCGGCCAGGCAGGCACGGAAGAGCGAACGGGCGTTTTTGCGGGCCTCGCGGGAGGATTTCATGCGGCGATTTCTTTGATCGTCTCGTCGTTGAGCCGCTTCTGGTCGTCGGTCGTGAGAATTTTGCCCGTCACCTTCGAGGTCGTGGCGGCAACCAGGCCGATCATGGCGGCCTTGACCTCGGCCTCCATTTTGCGGCGGTCCTGCTCGATGGATTCGTGGGCCTTGCGGATGACGCCCTCGGCTTCACCGATGGCTTCCTGCACGCGTTTTTCGCGCACGGCTTCGGCGCTCTGGCGGGCCTCGTCGATGAGCGACTTGGCCTCGGCATCGGCCTTGGCCAGCACCTCATTGTAGCGGGCCTCGGACTCGGCTAGCTGCCCCTTGATCTTCTCGGCGTTGTCCTGGGCCTCGGCGATGCGGCGGCGGCGTTCGGCCAGGACCTCCACGATGGGGCCGAAGGCGAACTTGTTCAGAAACCAGTAGACGACAATGAAGAGGATCGTCTGGGCGATAAACTTGGGCCAGGTGACGCCGAACTGCTCGAGAATCTGGGTGATCGTTTCCATGAGTCGTTGGTGGGAAAGGGTCCGGCGGGGTCACCCCCGCCGGCAGGGAGCCATTATTGTCCGGCGAACGCGCGGATGAGGGCGTAAATGGCGATGGCCTCGGCCAGCGCCATGCCCAGAATGGCCAGGGTCATGACTTTGCCGAAGGCCCCGGGGTTGCGACCGACGGCTTCGACGGCCTTGGCGCCGATGAGGCCGATGCCGATGGCGGCGCCGGCGCCAGCGATGGCGAGGGTGAAGCTTCCGGTGATCCCGCCCGCGGCGGCGGCGGCTTCTGCGATGATGGGTGTTAGCATGTTCGTGTTGTTTCTATGTTGTGGGTCTCCGCCGCCCACGCTCTGGGCATGGTCCCGGCGGAAAAGTGGCGGGGGTCAGTGGGCCTCCTCCTCGTCGTGCGTGGTGGAGAGGGCGATGTAAACGGCGCAAAGCAGGGTGAACACCATGGCCTGCAGCAGGCCGATGAGGAGTTCGAGAAAATAGAACGGCAGCGGAATGATGATGCTCGAAAGGTAGGCGAAGAAATCAGGGAACCCGAGCGACTTGCCCAGCGTGAGCATGGTGACGAGCAGGTTCTCCCCGGCGAACACGTTGCCGAACAAACGCAGCGAGAGTGAAACCGGACGGAAGGCGATGGAAACCACCTCGATGAGGCCGACGCAGAAAAAGATCGGAGCGAGGGCCAAGGCCATGCCGCCTTTGAGCCCACCCTTGACCCCGAACATGTGCTTGAGGAAACCGCCCAGGCCCATTTCCTGGATCGACCAGAAAAGCCAGAGCGCCATGAAGACCGTGGCCATGGCCAGGGTCATGTTGAGGTCGGCCGTGGTCGGGCGGAGAAGCGGGACGTCGATAACCGGCACGGTGAGGAAGGCCGTGCGCTCGCCGAAGCCGATCGAGCCGACCCCGGGCAGCAACGCGAACCAATTTGCCGTGAGAATGTAGAGGAACAACGTGGCCAGCAGGGCGAAGACGCGCTTGACCATTTTCGGCCCGACGATGTCCTCGACCGTGCCGTAAAGCATTTCGAGGATGGCCTCAAACGCGTTCTGCGGGCCGTCCGGGACCAGCTTGATCTCGCGCGTCGCCCGCCGGGAGAAAAACAAAATGATCCCGACGACGAGCAGCGAAACGAAGATCGAGTTGGTCAGCCAGTCCAAGTCGTCGAGCAGTCCCTCCGCGTTGAGCGGAATGGTTGCGGCGATGGGAAGGAAGGCAATCATGACAAAAAAAGCCGCAAGCGCGAACTCGCGGCGGAACGTTCAAATTAAGCCGGGCTAATAGTCCGCTTCAAGCGGGAAATGCAGTCCAGGCCAGCTTCCCGACGTTTTTTTTAGTATATTTCGACCGGCGAACGCTTGCCATCCTCGACGCTTTTCTCCCGCGCCCGCGCCTCGCCAAGCGTAGCCACCCGCAGATCCCAGATGCCGCGGTTGATCGCGTCAAAGGCATCCTGACTGAAGGCCGTCGGGGCGGACATGGATGTCTTGAAGGCCGCGACGCGCTCAAGGGCCTGATCGAGAAGGCGGGGCGGCTGTTTATCGAGCACGGCCCGGGCGTCGGCCAAGAGGTTGACCCGATGGCAGATCATGAGCAGGTCATTGCCGGCGACCAGCCCGAGGGCCAGCATGTCCTCGAACGAAACCGTGTTGAGGATCGCGCCCATGTCGAGGTCATCGGTCATGACCAGACCGCGGAAACCCATCCCGTCCCGCAGCAGACCGTTGATGACCACGGGGGAGAGCGAGGCGGGGCGGACGTGCGTATCGAGCGCGGCGTAGTGGATGTGCCCGATCATCATGCTGTCGACCCGCGACGCGAAATGCCGGAAGACAGCCAGCTCGTGGGCCTCCATTTCCTCGCGGTCGCGGGCGATGACGGGAAACCCGTGGTGCGGGTCCTCCCCGGCCATGGAGTAGCCGGGAAAATGTTTGCCGCAACTGAGGATGCCGCCGGCCCGCAATGCGTCGTTGAACACCCCCGCGAGGTCGATGACCTGCGCTGACGTCTTCCCGTAGCAGCGGCCGCGCAGGGAATTGTCCGCCTCGTCATCAAACGAAATGTCGAGCACCGGGCAGAGGTCGAGATTGAACCCGAAGAGGCGCAGGAGCTGCGCGGTCAACTCGCCATGGCGGCGGACCAGCTCCGGGTCGCCCTTGTCGCGGAGTTGCTGGGCGTTCGGCGGTTCCTCGCCGATCAGCCGCAGGCGGGAGACGCGGCCGCCTTCCTGATCAATCGTGATGACCGGCTCGACGCGCGAGAGGTCGCGCAGGTCGTCGATCAGCTTCCGCAACTGCGCGGGCGAACCAATGTTCCGCCCGAAAAGAATGAACCCGCCGGGCTGCACCCGCCGCAGCACGGCTGCGGTCTCCGGGTCGAGTTCCTGGCCCGGGAGGCCCACGAGGAGAAGTTGGCCGACGTCGTTTTGCATGCGCGCTTGAAGACCAGAACTGCGCGGGCAAGTCGATGCCAAAGAGCCCCGGCCTTCACCGCTCCCCGCGTTTGCGCCGCTCGTCGCCGGTGCCCCCGGAGACGCGTCGCGAGTCATCCTGCAGGCTGATCTTTTTCTGCGCGATGATCTCCGCGAGTTTGCCCGTGGTATCGACGAGCCAGAATTGCTCCCTCGCGCTGCGGCCGGGGCTGGCGATGAAAACGCCGGTCAGGACGTCCTTGTCGTAGCGCCCCTCGAATTCCGTGCCGTATTTCTTGGTGAACTCGGCGGCCTCGGCCACCGGAATGGCGACGAGAATTTCCCCGCCCGGCTTGTGGTCGTTCCGGTCCATCGTCACGGCGTGGAAGAAGGCGAACTCCTCCACCGGGCTTTTCCAGCGAACCGGCCGGACGAAGCCGACATCGAGCGTGACCTGTTTCCCCTCGAATTCGGCCGGGGTGATCAGGAGGGACTCCGCGGTCCGCCCGGAGTCGGCCGCGTGGAGAAGGGGTGTGCAGAATCCGAGAACAACAGCAACAAGGCAGGTCGATGTTTTCATCACGCCGGATTAAACACCGCGCGGCCAGGAAAGTTGCGGGTGCGATTGGAGCCATCCGCCGATGGCGGCGAGAAAGACCTGACCGAAGTCGGCGAGTTTGCGTTCGCCCACGCCGGGAACCTGCAGCAAGGCGACCTCATCGCGGGGGTAGTCGCGGGCCATGTGCCGCAGGGTGGCATCGGAAAAAACGACGTAGGGCGGAACGTTGCGGGCCTTGGCCAACTCGGCCCGCAGTTTGCGCAGCACGTTGAAAAGCCCCTCGTCGCACGCGATCTCGCCGGCGCGGGAGGGGCGTTTTTTTCCGGCCGAGCCCGCTCTGGTCGGCACCGCCATGGGGCGGGTCAGCGCAACCGGCGTCCGCTCGCGCAGAATATCCAGACCCCGGGCGGAAACGCTCACGGTGGCAAACTTGTCCTCGGTGGCCTCGAGCAACCCGAGGCGCAGCAACTGCCTCCCGAGATCGACCCAGTAAGCCCGCGGTTGGTCGCGTCCGAGACCGTAGGTGCTCACCGTGTCATGGCCCCAGCGCAGGACCTTTTCCGACTTGGCCCCGGTGAGAACCTCGACGGCGTGCATCAGACCGGTGCTGAAACCGCTTTTCTGCCGGAGGCGCACGATGCAACTGAGAAGTTTCTGCACGTCGGTCGTGGCGTCCCACTTTTCCCGCGGCGAGAGGCACTGGTCGCAGGCTCCGCAGTTTTCCTCGGTCCAGCGCTCGCCGAAATAGCCGAGGAGGGCCACGCGCCGGCAGCGTTCGTCCTCGGCGAAGTGGGTCATTTTTTCCAACTGCCCGCGGGCCTCGTTGCGCGCCTGGACATCCTCGATGTCTTCGAAAAACCGCAGGTATTTCACCACGTCGCCGCGCGAGTAGAGCAGGAGGCAGTCGGAGGGGAGACCATCGCGCCCGGCGCGGCCGGTTTCCTGATAGTAGCTCTCGACGTTTTTCGGCAGGTCGGCGTGGATGACGAAGCGCACGTTGGGTTTGTTGATCCCCATACCGAAGGCGATGGTCGCGCAGACCACGCGGGCCTCGTCGCGGAGGAACGCGTCCTGATTGCGCGCCCGTTCATCCTGCTCCAGCCCCGCGTGGTAGGGCACCGCGGCCACGCCGTCTTTGGACAAGGCGAGCGCCATGGCCTCGGCCGCGCGGCGCGATTGGCAGTAGACGATCCCCGCCTCGTCGGGGCGCCCGGCGACGAATTTGACCACCTGCTCGGCCGCCTTGGCCTTGGGCACCACGCGGTAGTTGAGGTTGGGACGGTTGAAACTGGCGACGAACACCGCCGGATTACGCAACTCGAGTTGCGCCAGGATATCCTCCCGCACCCGCGGCGTGGCCGTGGCGGTGAGGGCGAGAAGGGGAATGTCGGCAAACGTCTCCCGCACTTCCCGCAGGCGGCGGTATTCGGGACGAAAATCATGCCCCCATTCGCTGATGCAATGGGCCTCATCCACGGCCAGCGCCGTCAAGCCCCATGCGCCCAGCTTGGGGAGAAAATCGGCGAGCATGAGCCGCTCGGGCGCAAGGTAGAGCAGACGGTATTCGCCGCGGTGCAGCCCGGCATGACGACGCCGCGCCTCCGCGGAATCGAGGGACGAATTGAGAAACGTCGCGGCCACGCCACTGGCCGTCAGTTGGTCCACCTGGTCCTTCATCAGCGCGATGAGCGGCGAAATCACCACGGTCAACCCGTCCCGCACGACCGCGGGCAATTGGTAGCACAGGCTTTTTCCCGCGCCGGTCGGGAGCACGGCCAGCGCGTCGCGCCCGGCGAGAAATGCTTCGGCGATCTCGCGCTGGTGCGGACGGAAAGTATCGTAGCCGAAGATTTCTTTCAGCTTGAGGGGGAGGCCGGGCATGGGCGGAGTTTTGCCGCAGGCCCGCGCCGGCGGCAATGGCGAATGACGCGCCCGCGTGTTTCGCGTTGGCAGGCGGCGAAGGGTGTGGGAACAAGTGCGCCGTGCCGCACGACATGAATCTCATTTCAACGGTGGCCGCGGCGTTTGTCCTCGCCTTCATCATGGGTTTTGCCGCGGCCCGCCTCGGACTGCCGCCGCTCGTCGGCTATCTCATCGCGGGCGTAGCCATCGGCCCCTTCTCCCCGGGATTCGTGGCCGACCGCGACCTCGCGGGACAATTGGCCGAGATCGGGGTCATGCTCCTGATGTTCGGCGTGGGGCTGCACTTTTCGGTCGCCGATTTGCTGGCCGTCCGGCGCATCGCCATTCCCGGAGCCATCGGCCAGATCGTCATCGCCACCCTCATCGGAATGGGCATCATGCTCGCAGCCGGCTGGTCCTGGGGCGGCGCCCTCGTTCTGGGCATCAGTCTCTCGGTCGCCAGCACGGTGGTCATGCTCAAGGCCCTCGAAGAGCGCGGGGCTGTCGCCTCACCCAATGGCCGCATCGCGGTCGGCTGGCTCATCGTGGAGGACCTTGTGATGGTTCTCGCGCTGGTCCTGATCCCGGCCCTCGCTCCGGCCCTGGGCGGCACGGCGATCCACGCCGCACATGGGGCGGCGGAATCCCCCGGCGTCGTCTGGGCCCTGCTCATTTCGCTGGTCAAGGTGGCGGTCTTCATCGGCGTGGCCCTGCTCATCGGCCCGCGCGTCATGCCCTGGATTCTGCGGCAGGCGGCGAGAACCGGATCGCGTGAACTTTTCACCCTGGCGGTTCTCGCGGCCGCCCTCGGCATCGCCTTCGCCTCGGCCAAACTTTTCGGCGTGTCCTTCGCCCTCGGCGCATTTTTTGCCGGCATGGTCATGAACGAGTCCGAGCTGAGCCACAAAGCCGCGACCAACTCGCTGCCGCTGCAGGACGCGTTTGCCGTGCTGTTCTTTGTTTCCGTCGGCATGCTCTTCGACCCGAGCGTGCTCATCCGTGAACCGGTCCTGGTGGTCGCCGTTCTGCTCGTCATTTTGGTGGGCAAAACACTCGCCTCTTTCGGCATCGTCTGGCTGCTCGGTTTCCCCGCCAGCACGGGCCTGGTTGTCTCGGCCTCGCTCGCGCAAATCGGTGAGTTTTCCTTCATTCTCGCCGGCCTTGGCGTGGGCTTGGGCCTGATGCCGATGGAAGGGCTGAACCTCGTCCTCGCGGGGGCGCTGCTTTCGATCACGGTCAATCCCTTGATGTTCGCCGCCACGGACCGCCTGCGTCGCTACATTGACGCGAACCCCGCCCTGCGGGCTCGCTGCGAGGGGTCGCGCCAAGGCCCGCTCGCCTTGCTCGAGGCCGATCTCGAGTCCGCCCGAGCCCGCAAACGCGATCGGGCCCAGGCCCGCAAGACCTTCTCCCCGGCGGAGCTGGCCGAGCGGTTCCCGCTCTTTTCCGGCCTGACCCCCGAACAGCGCGAGGTGCTGCTCCTGCACCTCAACACCGAAACGGCCGACCCGGGAACCCGGGTCATCCGGGCCGGGGACCAGGCGGATAAAATTTACTTCATTTCCACCGGCGAAACGGAGGTCACGGTCGGGGGCCAACGCATCAAGCTCGGCCCCGGTGACTACTTCGGGGAGATGGCCCTGATCAGCGGGGCTCCGCGGTCGGCTGATGTGACCGCGACGGACTACAGCAAGTTCGCCACGCTCGGGCGGCGCGACTTCAACCGCTTTCTGCAACGTTTTCCGGAGCTGCGCACCCAGATCTCCGCCCAGGCGGCCCGCCGCGGAGAGATGAACAGGCGAATCCAGTCGGGCCCTGATCCTGCCGCGCCGGAGAGCGGCTCGACGTAGGAACGACGGCGATTGATTTCCGCCGGAAAAAGCCCTGCTTCCAACGCGGGAAGCGCCTCATTATCGTCTCCTCATGCGCCTCGGCATTTTCGGCGGGAGTTTCGATCCCATCCATCATGGCCACCTCATCCTGGCCCGCGCCGCCCGCGAACAACTCGGACTCGATCAGGTCCTGCTGATTCCGGCCAACCGTTCGCCGCACAAGCCCGGCGCCAAGAGCGCCACGGGCCACGACCGGCTGTCCATGTTGCAGCTGGCCATCGAGGGCGAATCCGGGCTGATGACGAGCGACCTTGAACTGCAGCGGCCGCCCCCGAGTTACACGCTCGACACCCTGCGCCGACTGCGGGACCAACACCCGGAGGCCGAACTCGTTTTGCTCATCGGCGCGGACAACGTGGAAAAATTCGACACGTGGCACGAACCCGCAGCCATCCAGCAGCTCGCCACCCTGGCTGTGCTCGAGCGTGCGTCGGGCGCCCCGGCTCATCCCTGGCCGGTCGTGCGTCGCTTGGTCGAGATTTCTTCGACCGATCTTCGTGACCGGGTTGCGTCGGGCCGGAGCATACGCTATTTGACGCCGGACCGTGTGTGCGATTACATCAGGCAGCACGGCTTATACCGCAACGAGTGACTTCCGACCCCCTATCCATCGCCCTCATCGCCGCTCAGGCGGCAGCAGACAAAAAAGGCGAAGACATCCGCATCCTCGACCTGCGCCAACTCAGCAGCTTTGCCGATTACTTTGTCATCTGCACCGGCACGAGCGATCCCCACCTCAAAGCCATCGGCACCGAGATCCGCGAGAAGCTGCGCGACAACCTCGGTATCAACGCCCACGCCGACGGCTTCCCCGCCAGCCAATGGGTCGTCCTCGATTACCACGGCGTCCTCGTCCATATCTTCCAGGCCGAAAAACGCGACTTCTACGATCTTGAATCCCTCTGGCGCGACGCTCCCGCAGTGCCATTCGAGGACAAGCCGCCCGGCTTGTGAATTCGCTTACCGCCAACGCGCTGCGAGTTTTCGGCGGCCTGCTGGGAGTCGGCCTCATCATAGTCGTCGTCGGGATCTACGTCTTCGCGGCAAAGCTGCCGGGCTGAGCGTTCAGAAAAATCCTGGGCGAAAAGAACCGGCGATGAAAAAAGCCGCCGCGCTCAAAGCGGGGAAAGCCAGCGCGGCATACCACCAACGACTGCGTCCGGCCGGAAAAGCAGCGATCCACTCGCTGATGGTGGTCGCCAAGCACATGAGTGGAGCGGAAAGGATCGCCCCGGCCACGACTCACGTTGCCGCCTGTTCCTCGGTTCACGGGGCGTCGAAGAGGAAGGGAACGATCATGACCAGCACGAGAGAGGTTCCCGCTCCAAAAAGAAGCAGAATAGTGAGGACGATCGCGGCGATGAGGCGCGGACGCACCGTTCAGTCCTCCTGCGCTGCGCCCAAATCGATACGGAAAACAGCCGGACCTGCCTCGTGCTTCCAAAAGCCATCCGCCTCCGGTCCGTAGGGACCCGACTGCTGCGGGATACTCGGCAGGCTGAAGACGGCGGAAAGCGCGAACGTGTCGGCGTCGATCACTTCATAGCCGTAAGGAACACCGGTGGCCGGATCGGTTTTCCGTTCGATGAAAGTTCCCGGGTTGCGGTCGCATTCCTCGAGCGAAGCAGGCAAGTGCTTCTGCTCACGGTAGAACGAATTCACATTGTAATAAATCGCGCGCAGATCCTGCATGCGCAGTTGATCGAGCGATTGGGCCCTTGCCTGCACCGGTCCCCCGGCCAACCACAACGCGGCAATAACCGCAGCGGCAACCAGCGCCCACAACGCGAGCCGCAAAAACGCCGGCACGGCACGGGCGCCTTCGCGCAATCCGCCCAACAACCACCAGACCACGCCTCCGGCCAAGGCGGCCACCACGGCCGCTTTCAAAACGAAACGCGTGGTCAGATCTCCGCCGAGAAATTGCACAACGAGAGCCACGCCGTCTCCGACGAGGATGAGCGATGCAATGAGCAGCGCGAGGTAGGAAAGCCAGCGCCGCACGGGATCAAGTGTCCGCGCAGGGTTCGCGGCCAGATCGGCCCGCACACGCCGGGCAACCAGAGCGAACAAAGGAAATGCGACGACCAGTGAAGCAACACCGAAGCGCAACGAACTGGTGGCACTGGCCACCGACTCGCCCGGCAAGGGAAGCCAGATATTGATGAAGTCGAAGAGCAAGGAGCCGAGCGCGGTGACCCACACCCCGAGCGCGAAGAACATGAGCAGATGGAGGAAGGCCTCGCGCGGACTCCCCGAGGCCTGGCAACGCGGCACCGGCAGCGGCAAGCCGGCATCGACGAAAGCGTCGAGACCCTCCTGGATTTCTTTTTCCGGCCAGCCAGCTTGGCGCAGACCCTTGGAGATTTCCTCCCGTCCGATGCCGCGGGAAAGCGCCTCCCGCACAAAGTCTTTCAGGTTGAGCGCGTTCACCCCGCCACTCATAGGGCACGGGGACGCCAAAACAACCAATTATGCTGCTCCCGACAGACGGCGGGGACGCCGCTTCTACTTTTGCCTTCAACTGCATCGTTCCGGCTAAGAGCATTTCTCCGGCAAGAAATCTGCGCGGAGACTTGATGGACTGCGCGGCAATGGGCCCAAAACCAAGGGGCAAGACGTCACCTCCGAGCACCGCGAGTCCATCGGTTATACGCCCCCAAAAAAAGCGTTCCCAAATGGACAAACATGGGTCGACAGCGCCGTTCGTCCGGCCTAAGTAAACGGGTCTATGACGAGATCCTTCCTGCCGATTATCGCGCTGATCGTGTTTGGCGCGCCATGGACCGAAGCAAGCGCCCAGACCCAAATGGAAATGAACCAAGATGCGGCCAGCGAGTTCAAAGCGGCGGACAAAGAGCTAAATGCGATCTACCAACAAATCCTCGAGGATTACGCGGACGATGACGTGTTCCTGGCAAACCTCAAAGAAGCGCAGCGCTGCTGGATCGATTTTCGCGATGCACAGTTGAAGATGAAATACCCCGACCGTGAGCCCGGTTACTACGGCAGCATCCAGCCCGTGTGCGAAATGACCTATCTGACCGAACTGACACAGGATCGCATCAAGACGCTCAACGTGTGGATCGAGGGCGTGGAGGAAGGCAACCTGTGCGGGGGAACGGTGAAGGTGAAGGAATGAGATCGGTAATACTTCTCGGCATCGCACTCTTCGTCGCGGTTGAGCACACGCGCGCCAACGACGGGTTCGGGGGCATCGGCGCGAACGGCCTCGAGTTCGCGCAGAACGACAAGGTGGCGATGAAGTCGGAAGATCTGTTCATCAGCCTCGACAAAATCAAAGTCGCCTACGTTTTCGAAAACAACTCCGACGAGGACGTGACTGGCAAGGTTATCTTTCCGTTGCCGCCCATAGCAGTGGACGACCTGATCGGCAGGGACTCCAACCTTCCCGAGGACGCCGATCGCGAAGACCTCGTCAACTTCACCGTCGAGGTCGATGGCGACACCATCACCCCCGACATCGAGCGCCGTGCGGTCCGGTTTTCTTCGCCGAATCCGGGAGCCGACGACCGCGTTGTTGGCGAGGATGTCACGGCGCTGCTTGAGGAGGCGGGAGTTCCCTTGACACTGAAGCCCGAACGTCTTCTCGCAGTCTTGGGCGCGCTCCCGCCCGCCAAGCTGGAAAAGTTGGTCTCAGCCGGCTTGCTCGAAATTTATGGCAAACCCTCGGACGATCCCGACACCGCGTATGGCTTCAACTGGGCCATCGCCATCCGCTACCACTGGAATCAGACCTTCCCCGCAGGCACCGAAGTCTCCATCCGCCACGAATACGACAACTATCCACCTGGCGGCGTCTGGTCTTGGAACCATCCCGCGACCGACGATTGGCAACTCGAGACCGCCCGGCGTTACTGCATCGACGAGGACACATCCAAGGCCCTCAGCCGCTGCCGCCAGGCTTACTACATCAGCTACATCCTCGGCACCGCGAATACTTGGAAAGGACCGATCGGGAAGTTCAAGCTCACGATCAACAAAGGCCAACCGAAAAACATCCTCTCGCTCTGCGCCGACGGGGTGGAGAAAACAGGACCAACCACCTTCGTCGTCAAGAAAACCGATTATTCTCCGCCCGAAGAACTACAGATTCTCATCGCGAAGCCGAACTTTGAGTAGGACGCCTGGCCAACGAGGTTGCTTTCGCGAAAAAGCTTGAGCGCCGTTGCGTCCGGGGAAAGATCAAAGCGTTATGAATTTCTCCCACCAATTCCTTCCCCTCGCCGTTGTTTTCACTGCTCTCAGCCTCGCCGCTGCGCAGGCGGAAACACAGACGCTCCATTATCCCGACCAAGACAAATCGATGTTCAGCATCGAGGCGCCGAGTGACTGGAAAGTTACCCCGATCGAAGAGGTGGGCGAGTTCGGTTCGCTCGAAAGCGAGAACGGGTCCATCCTGCAATTCCGCGCTCAGGAATTCGACACCGAGGACGAAGTCGTGAAAGAAGTCGAGTCGATCTTTGACTCCACCGGCGAATTCCTCAAAGAGAACTACACCGACATCAAGCTCGACGACCCGAAAGAAGTTACGGTCGAGGGACAACCGGGCTCACAACTCACCGGCACCGGCAAAGACAAGGACGGCAATGCCGTGCAGTTCTTGTCCGCCATGATTGCGCTCGGGCCGAAATCCGTCGCCGAAATCTGGGCTGCCGTTTTCACGGAGGGGGAAAGCAGCAACGACTTGGAATCCGCCAAGACCGTCCTCAATTCTTTCAAGCCGGCCGGATCGGCGAAGACCGAATAACAATCAGCGTCCGGACACGTCGCTGCTGATCGGCAGCACGCCGAGGTTGCGGGCTTCTGCGATGTCGATCAGTTGGTAATCGGAATCGTCCCCGTCGAATTTGTCCGATGCCTCTTGCAGCGCTTGCGTTCCCGTGTCGATCGCGGCCTCGAAGGTCGCCCATGACTCTTCGTTGCGCTTTTCCTCGGGATCGAATTTGAGGAATGACTTCAGCCGCTTGGCATCAACTTTATCCAGATCCGCCGCGCCCATCATCGTCGTCTCCAGTCCAATCATGGTCTCGTCGTCGAGCGAGAAGGCGAGGAACATGTGTCCCGGCACCGTCACGAGATGCGGATCGAGTCCGATCTTGCGCATGATGGCGGCGAGAAGCACGGATCCGTCGACGCAATTGGCCTGGGCCGCCTTGACCGATTCGTCGAACAGGCGCACGTGCTGGCTGTTCACAGACTCCGTTTCCGCCGCGGTGGTCACCACATTGCTGTAGCGCAGACCTTTACGCTGCATAACATTCCAGATGGCGAAAACCTGCATGAGCACCTGCTCCGGATCACCGCTCTGGTAGCCGTCGAAGGACGACACCAAGTCCGTATCGAGCGCCTCTTTGAGCGTCTGGTCGACCCACGGATGGTTTTCGTTCACGTAGGCGGCAAAGAGCCAGGAGTAGTCCGAGTAAGTCTCTTCGTCGGCCGGTTCGGTCACCCCGAAGAGGCAGTCGTTGACCGTTCGCACCGTGGCCGCGACCGTTTTTTCGCCGCAGCTTTGGCCGTCCACTTTCAACTCCATGGTCACGTCGATCGGCACAGCCTGGCGGACGGCCGCCAGCTTGTCATATTTCCAGGAGATCTTCGGGTAGATGCTGACCGTTCCGTCGGCCTCCGCCGTTCCCTCGATCCGGCTGGCGCGCATGATGTCGTTTTCGCGCACTTCTAAGGTCACCTTGCGCCCCTCGGCAATATCGTCGACCGAGGCGCCCACGATCCCCTGCTTGTCACCGATATGGTTCCCCTCCCACACCGCGAAAACCTCGCTATCGGGCTTAACAGCCGCCGCGCCGATGATGAGCGAAGGGAAAATCTAGTTGTCCGGATAAATTTCCGGACTCCACTCGGTATCGCCTGCGGCTGCCGCCGCGAGCGGAGCGATAGCCGAGAAAAGGAGGAGAGCTATGGCGGAAGATTTACCCGGCATGGAGTGACCGGGCCGCCTTATTCCGCCTCAGCGCTGGTCTTGTTGGTCTCCGCGTTGTAGCGAAGCGTGAGTTTGGAGATTTTGCTCAAATCGAGGCTCTTCCAAAACACGTCTTCACCTTCGTCCACCCAGACAATCTTCATGTCCCATTTCGCGACGTCGGCATCCGGGCTGAAGGTTATCTCGTAAGACTCACCGTCGGCCATCGGTTGGGAGATCAGGTTCTCCTGCCAGTCATTTGCCGATACGGGAGAGACGTAGATTTCCTTGATGGCCCAACCGGTTCCATTGATCAACTCGAAGTCGAGATTGAGCGCCTGTGCGGCCGCGGGAAAACCGATCACGCAGATCAGAGCCAAAAAGCGAAAAGGATGCAGTAGGTTTTTCATAAGGTTCTTTTTAGTCACTCTTTGCAACCGAGGGCAATGTTAAGTTTCAGACCAGTTTAAATCCATTGCGACCGAGCGGACAGCGCTGTTATGCGGCTTGCGGCTTCTTGCCGAAGGCGCGGAAACCGAACACCGCAGCCGCGACCGCCAGAACGAGCAGAGCAATGCCGAGCAGTGGACGAAAAACCACCCAAGCAATGGCGATCACGGTGAGAGCGACGGCCAGAGCCAGAAGGAAAGCGATGAGTCCGGTCGCCGCACCGACGAGACTGCCGAAAAGCGGCACGATATCGGCAAGAACCGAGAGCGGCGCGAAGAGCAGACCAAGGCCGATCCAGATGAGGATGAAGCCACCAAGGCGAACCAGCCAAGTGACAAGCGTGTTCGTGGCAATGGCGTCCTCGAACATCTGCTGCGCGGGCACGTTGCCGGAGACGATCATGGCGATGGTTCCGCCCGCTTTGGTTTGGTAGCCGGCGAACGTGTCCCCATTTTGCGCGGCGACAACACTGACCGGACCTTGCTCCACCACGGAGAAATTGATGCGCACGTCACCAACCTGCGGCTGTCCCGGGTTGACGCCGAGGTAGATGCCACCCTTGTCGGTGCGCGCGCCTTCCGGCCACTCTGCCCCTTCGGGAAGATCGCGCACGGGAAGGTCTTTGTAATCGGAAAGCTGCGCGATGAGGTCCGGGGACAGATAAAACGCACCGACCGCGACCTGCCCGGCGTCCAGCGTCATGCTGTCATAGGGAAACTCGGATGGATTCTCGTGCCCCGACGGTTCCTGAAAGTTGGCTGTGTTGTTAAGTATGCCGCTCCACTCCTTGGTGTAGGTGTATGTGGTCACCGTTTCCTCCCCACCTCCGAGCTTCTTCCGCGTTTCGCTCTTCTCGGTTTCTTTCCACTGATACATCTCGACGGCGCGGCGCAGACGGATGGCGTTGGCCGAAACACCGAAATCCTGATCGACGAGCGTTTCGTCCGTCACCGCATCGGCCGAGAGATGGACCAGTTTGCCGTTGTTAGCCTCGTCAACCGCATCGGGTGCAACATTAACGACGAGCCCCTGACCTTCCTTCAGCGTCTTGTAGGTTTTGACCGCGCGACCCTCGTTCCAGAAAAGCAGGGCGATGCCGATGATGATAAGAATGATACCTACGACGATGCCTGTGAAAGCTTTGCCGAGACGGCTGAACCACGAGGAGCTGGAGGTGACTTGGATGGAATCGGGCATATTGGGTGGGGTATGTTTCGAAACAATTGTGGTGTCCTAGGGCACGAAAGCAAGGCTCGTATCTCCGTTTGCCTGACAGCTTGACGTTGCCCGTCGACAGGACTCTCGTGAGGTTGCTCGCTTGGCTCGCTGTCATAGTTGCGGTGGCGAGCATGTTTCTCGCCATAAGTCCTGTGCTGGTTGCCGCTATCGGCCACGACGAGGAGTTCATCAAGGCCGGTTGGTTGCTCCTCTTCTGCACTTGGCCCGCCGCCATTCCTGGCTGCTGCGTTGCGGCTCTTCTCGCCGTCATCGCCTGCGGCCTCGCCATCGCCCGGGGCGCCAAGAGGACAGGAATCTTGGGTATCATCGCTTTGCTTAGCCCTCCATTCATCACCATCGGAGCTGACCTCCTTCCTTCAGACCTGCGCCGTCGTCTGTCCGGTAGACCGATTCCGCAACCTATCCGATCAGTTCAGCGCGGACTCGATCGCTTCGGCGAGGGGAACAACTTCGGCATCTTCGTTGTTGGCGAGGACGATGACCGTGACGCCGCTGGTTAGATTGCGCTGATAATAGGTCGCCGTTCCCTTCCAACTTCCGGTGTGGTGGGCATACTTCTCGCTGTCGGCTTCCTCGACTGTCCAACCGAAGCCGTAGCCTTTGCCGTCGTCGTCTTTGATCGGGCTGCCGTCGTCGTAGGCGCCGTTATCGAATAATTCATCCGTGGCCTCCTCGGACAACAGACCGTGCCGGGCAAGCGCGTGTTCATACCGTGCCAGATCCCGCAGACTGGTGAACACATTGCCGTCTCCTTCCGTTACCGTTGTATCATCGCTGGGCTCGAAATCCCCTCCCTCGCCCTTGTAACCGGAAACGACGCGGTCCGGATGAACGGGCGTGATCAGCCCCGTGCTGTCCATGTCGAGTTTGTCCCAGACGCGCTTATGCAACACGTCGGACAGCGAGTCGACCTTGTCCGCCGCGGCGACCAAGCTCCCGAGAGTCACGTAGCCGCTGTTGGAGTATTCGAACTTCTCGCCGGCGGTATGATCCTGCGCTTGTTTGGCCAACCACTCCAGCACCTGCGCGTTGGTTGTTTCCTCGCCGTAATCGAGCGATTCATCGCCGGATAGATAGTCGGTCAACCCGCTGAGGTGATGCACAAGATCCCCTACCGTGACGGCGCGCCCGTCGAATTCTGTTTTGGCAAAGACCCGCAGCAACTTGGAAATTGGCGTGTCCTCATCATAGAGGCCGTCGTTCATTTGCAGCATCGCAGCCAATGCCGTCATTCCCTTTGCAAGCGAGGCAAGGTCGAACAAGGTGTCGGCATCCACTCTTTTCCCGGAGTTGATATCGGAAATTCCGTAACCCTTCATGTGGAGAACTTTTCCGTCCTTCATGACCAGAACACCCAACCCGGGCGTCACGTCGTTGATCAAGGGAGCAACCAATTCGTCTACCGCTTCAAGCTCAGGCTCGTCTTGGGCCGAGACATTCGCGTGCCCCAGAGCAGCAATGGCAAGAAGTGCGGTAGAAAATTTTCTCATGCACCAACCCGAGGCAACCGCAGGAAACTGTTTCTTGCCGCGCCAACGGCAAAGGCTACTTGCAAGAAAGATCGTGTCACCTCGAAAGGACCAAGGCTTTAGGGGACGGCAGCCGAACTATTTCCGTGCGGTGGCGAGCAAAGTCTGAAAATGCGGCGCGGCCGCCTCGCGGCTGACCACCGACACCTCGGCCTCGCGGAATCCCGCTTTTTCGATCAACCGCAGAAGCTCGGCCTCGGCAAATCCGAGCCAGACATGCGCATAGAGAGTGCGGGCCTGTTCGAAGGAGTGGCTGAGCAGATCGAGAATCATCAGGCGCCCCCCGGGTTTGAGAATCCGGTGCGCCGCGGCCAAGGCCCGGCCGGGACTGGCCGCATGATGCAGAGCCTGACTGAAGAGGGCCAAATCCACCGTCCCCGCCTTGATCGGGGGATCGTCAATCTCCCCCAGCCGGTATTCCAAATTCACCAGCCCGTGTTCCGCCGCGAGTTTCGAGCCGAACTCGACCATGGCGGGCGAATTGTCGATCGCGATGACCTTTTTCGCCGTGCGGGCCAGAAGTTGCGAGAGCGTCCCCTCGCCCGCGCCGAGGTCCGCGATGACCATGGGCGGCAGGAGTCGCAACAATCCATGCGCCAACGCGCGCCAGGATCGGCCCGGCACGTAGGTGCGCCCGAACTTCCCCGCCAGTTGGTTGAAATACTCGCCGGCCTTGTCCTGACGCATGCGCAGCACCAATTTGAGCGCGGCCGAGTCCTGCGGCGCCTCGGGCAACTCGTCGCCCCCGCGCCGGATCAACTCCCCCAGCGCGGCCTCGGACGAACCGGCCCGCGCGTAGTAGATGTTCTTGCCGGCGCGCCGGTCGGCCACCAAACCCTCGGCCTTGAGCTGCGCCAGATGCGCGCTCGTCCGCGATTGGCCCATCCCGAGAATGTGCTGCAACTCCGCCACGGTCAGCTCCTCCTCGCCCAGCAACCGCAAGATGCGCAGCCGCGTGGGATCGGAAAGCAGTTTAAGAATTTTCAGCGTTCCTGGCATTTTTCACTTGCGACGCATCAAAATATCATGATATCTTGATGCGTCACGTGAAAAAACTCTCATTCCGGGAGTTGCATCATGTGTTTAAACCCTCAAATCCAATGACCTCTGACTATATTTTTAGTTCTGAATCGGTGGGCGAAGGCCATCCCGACAAAGTGTGTGACACCATCTCCGACGCCGTCCTCGACGCCTGTCTGACCCAGGACAAGCGCAGCCGCGTGGCTTGCGAGACGCTGGTCAAGAGCAACATCGTGGTGCTCGCCGGCGAAATCACCACCGATGCCAAGCTCAACTTTGAAGACATCGTCCGCGGCGCCATCCGCGGCATCGGCTACACCAATGACGACGATGTGTTCCATGCGGACAAAGTTTTCATCACCAAGGCCATCACCCAGCAGAGCCAAGATATCTCGCAAGGCGTCGATGCCAAAAAGGCCAAGGGTAAAAAGACCGGTGAGCAGGGCGCGGGCGACCAGGGGCTGATGTTTGGTTTCGCCTGCACCGACACGACGGAGCTTATGCCCGCGCCGATCATGTTCGCCCACCGCCTCGGCCGTGAGTTGACCAAGATCCGCAAAAGTGGCCGGGCGGACTGGCTCCGCCCCGACGCCAAATCGCAGGTCTCCGTGCGCTACATCAACGGCAAGCCGACCGAAATCACCGCGGTCGTCGTCTCGACCCAGCACGCCGCCGGCGTCGCGCACTCCACGCTTGAGAAATTCATCATCGAGCAACTGATCAAAAAGGTTTTGCCGGCCAAGATGCTGACCAAGCGCACCGAGTTCCTCGTCAACCCGACGGGCAACTTCGTCATTGGCGGCCCCCAGGGCGACGCGGGCCTGACCGGCCGCAAGATCATCGTCGACAGCTACGGCGGCATGGGCCGTCACGGCGGCGGCGCCTTCAGCGGCAAGGACCCGAGCAAGGTTGACCGCAGCGCCGCCTACATGGGCCGCTGGGTGGCCAAAAACATCGTGGCCGCCGGCCTGGCCGAGCGCGCCGAAATCCAGTTCGCCTACGCCATCGGCTACCCGAAGCCCGTATCGGTCACGATCGACACCTTCGGCACAAGCAAGATCAGCGAGAAGAAACTCGAGCGCGCCGTGCTCGAAACCTTCAGCTTCAAGGCGGCCGACATTGTCAGCCAACTAAACCTGCTCCGCCCGATCTACGGCAAGACGACCAACTACGGCCACTTCGGCCATAAATCCGGCCTCGTCTACGCCCCGTGGGAAGACACCGGCAAAGCCAAGGAACTAGCCAAGCGCGCCGGGCTGTAAGCCCATAAGGAGTTTTCAGTGATTCAGTTTTCAGTGTTCAGCCGATCCATGGAATCATGGCCTACCGATCCTTTGAAGAACTCGAAGTCTGGCAGCGCGCCTGCCGTCAGGCTGTCGAGATCTTCCGAAGCTTCGAGAACGGCAATAACTGGACACTCCGCGACCAGATCCAACGCGCCGCGTTGTCGGTGCCCTCGAACATCGCCGAGGGCTCCGAGCTCAACAGCGCGCCAGACTTCAAGCGTTTCCTCAACATCGCTCTCGGTTCGAACGCCGAATTACGCACCCAACTCTACATTGCCGCGCGTATAGGTGTCGTGTCCGTCATCGATCCACTGATCACCGAAAACAAAGAAACCTCCGCCATGCTTCACGGCCTCCGCAAGTCCATCAAATCCTAACTCACCATCCACTGAAACCCGAACCACTTAAAACTCCAAAATCATGAACACCACAACCATCAAACCCACCAAAGTCGCCAACGACTTCAAAGTCGCCGACATCACCCTGGCCGAATGGGGCCGCAAGGAAATCGAAATCGCCGAGCAGGAAATGCCCGGCCTCATGTCCATCCGCAAGCAATACGCGAAGGACAAGCCGCTCCAGGGCGTCCGTGTCACCGGATCGCTTCACATGACCATCCAGACCGCCGTTCTCATCGAGACGATGGTCGATCTCGGTGCCGATGTGCGCTGGGCCACCTGCAACATCTTCTCCACCCAGGACCAGGCCGCCGCGGCCATCGCTGCCGCCGGCATCCCCGTCTTCGCCTGGAAGGGCGAAACCCTCGAAGAATACTGGGACTGCACCTGGAAGGCCATCATCAACCCCGAAGGCAAGGGCCCGCAGCTCGTCATCGATGACGGCGGCGACGTCACCCTCTTCCTCCACAAAGGCTACGAACTGGAGGACGGCGATGACTGGGTCAACACCCCGAGCGGCAGCCACGAGGAGAAGGTCATCAAGGACCTCCTGAAGAAAGTTCACGCCGAGAACCCCTACATCTTCCACGAGCTCGTGAAGGATTGGCGCGGCGTTGCCGAGGAAACCACCACCGGCGTGCACCGCCTCTACAAGCTGCAGGAAATCAACAAGCTCCTCGTCCCGGCCTTCAACGTCAATGACTCGGTCACCAAGTCGAAATTCGACAACCTCTACGGCTGCCGCCACTCGCTCGTGGACGGACTCAACCGCGCCCTCGACGTCATGATCTCCGGCAAAGTCGCCGTGGTCTGCGGCTACGGCGACGTCGGCAAAGGCTCGGCCCAGTCGCTCCGCGGCCAGGGCGCCCGCGTCATTGTCACCGAGATCGACCCGATCAACGCCCTGCAGGCCGCGATGGAGGGTTATGAAGTCACCACGATCGAGGACACCCTCGGCCGCGCCGACATCTACGTCACCACGACCGGCAACAAGGATGTCATCACCGCCGACCACATGGCCAAAATGAAGGACCAGGCCGTCATCGCCAACATCGGCCACTTCGACAATGAAATCCAGGTGGACAAGCTCAACAACCTAGCCGGCGTGAAGAAGGTCAACATCAAGCCGCAACTCGACAAATACGTCTTCCCGAACGGCCGTGAGTTGTTCCTCCTCGCCGAGGGCCGTCTCGTCAACCTCGGCTGCGCCACCGGCCACCCGAGCTTCGTCATGAGCGCCAGCTTCTCCAACCAGACGCTGGCCGCCCTCGACCTGTGGAGAAACAAGGACCTCTACAAGCCGGGCGTCTACGTCCTGCCGAAGAAACTCGACGAGGAAGTGGCCCGCCTGCACCTCGAGAAAATCGGCGTCAAGCTGACTACCCTGACCAAGGACCAGGCCGATTATCTCGGCTTGCCGGTCGAAGGCCCCTACAAGCCCGAGCACTACCGTTACTAACACTGGTTCGCTCGGCGAACCGTGAGTTGGCAGCGTTCAGCCGCCAGTTCACAGGCCAAACCACATCAAAAGGCCGTCCCGCGAGGGACGGCCTTTTTGATACACGTCTAGAGCGGCGCCCGAAGCAAACGCTGACTCCATCCTCTACAAAGTGTCGGACCTTGCTGAAACGACTCGCTGCATGCAGATGGTGCTTGCTAAGCCGCGGCGCAGCTTGGTAACCCACATAAGTTACTCATGCACGCCGATTCGCCACTTAAGGAAGGAATACCCAGTTTATATCGCTATTTCTTGATAATGAGGCGCATGCAGTTGTCATTTGAGCACGAACTAAACTTTGGGGATTGGCACCTTGCAGCCCAATCTAATCCTCTCTGCTTACCGGCATTGATTGCCACTGATCCGCCTGCAATTTTCCTCAGTATGTGGCAGGCGACGCTTTATGTAGTGATTGAAGGTTGGCAGCAGTTGGGGCTCAATCATCCTCACTTGGATGTTCTGCTGAAGTCATCGAACCTTGAAGCCCTCAAATTACATCGGCATGGAACATTCCACTTCCATGCGGGCGCAACACCAAAATCGTGCCACAAATTACTGCAGTCGGATGATTCTATTGAGTGGATTTACAAAACATCCGAAGCCTTTAGTTCCTATTTCAAAGACATCAATGAGGACGCACTTCTTCTAGCTCTTGCATCGTGAAATTTCCGAAATCCTCGCCCCAAATTGTATCCTCGAGCCAACCGCTCCAGGCGCTAATGTTGTCTATGGTTGTGACCACCAACAGCAACGCCGGCTGATATTATGCCTTGGTATATTCCTTACATTCCGTTCTTCGCGCTGTTTGCGCTATTGGTGTATACAAATTTCAAAACCGGACTACTTGCTGATCGATACACGTTCTCGGGCATCATCACCGGCTACATTGTTTCGTTCTTATTCCCTACCATACACTCGCAACATCTTCGCGTCCTAGGCTTGGCAGATTCGATAGCAGGCTCCGTCATCGGCTTATGGCTCTTTTGTGCGAAGTTGGCAAGCGACTTTTTGGAACGAAAAGAGTAGACTTCAACGGAGCTACCAACTTCAAGTTGTCCTCGGGGATGCCGCACGGCCCCCTCATAATGACTATCGGAGATGAGGAATATCGCTTTAGTGAATTCTTTCTTAGGCGGTCGGACAAGATCGACATCGGTAGTGCCAAATTGCTTATATCTTCGAAAAGCCCCCTTCCCGACTGCGACACACATAACATATCTTTTTTTAGGGACGAACTACACATTGATTCACACGTCATTCCATTAGCGAGCATCACCTCAATAACTGGCACGATTTGCTCGCTAACTACACCTCGGGAGGTTATCGGGTTCGGGGTGGTCAAGCTGATGGCATTCGTTGGTGCTTTCCTCGGATGGGGACCAGTTTTGCTGTGTATTCTGGCAAGCGGCACTCTGACTGCCCTAATTGGCTTTTTGCACTGGTTTGGCTCAACGGGCTCAGAAAACAACTCTAGAATCGAGGTTTCCCTCTATGTTATGGTCGTGTCTGTCGTTATAGTTGTATGTAGGCATATGCGGTCTTAGAGAGCCATACAGCCATAGTTGAGGTCTGTCGATAAATCCGGGACAATACCCCCATCCAGCGAACCCAGCAGACTCCTCAGGCCAACTCGAGTCCGTGCACCAAGAACGGCGCAAAGTCGTGCTCGTTTCCCGTGGCCAAGCGTGCTCCCGCCACAATGGCGGTGGCGGCGATCATCGCGTCCACGCGGAGACTGCGTTTTCGTCCGACCGCATTGAACAGGCGTGAGGCCTCACGGGCCTGTGCCTCGGCGAATGGGATAACCTCGGCAAGGAACGCCCGCATGATCTCCTCCTGCTCCAGCGTGACCGGACCGCAAAGAAATTCATACCAAGCCGGCATTGGCGCCAAGAGTCGCTCGCCGCGGCGATACCACGCGGTGATGCGGCCGGCCTCTTCCGAGTCCGGTTCGAGGCAGCGGATGAGGTAATTGGTGTCGAGGCAGATCACGACGAGGCGCGCCAGTTCTTGCGGTCTTCGTTGAGCTCGGCGATCCAACGGTCGGCTTCCGCCGTGGCCACGCCACCGCCCTTGGCGTGCAATTCGTGAAGCAGAGCCACCGGATCACGAGGCGTTGTCTGCGCAGCGAGATCGGAGTGCTCGACTGAACGTCGGACGACCTCCGCTTGGGACACATTCCACAACTTGGCCAACCGCTTGAGACGCCGGGCTGTTGTTTCGTCCAAAGCGAAGGTGGTGCGGTGAATCATCGTCGTCATACCATTACGCCATACCATCACTTTTCATCCACGGCAAGCGCTCACCTGAGACGGAAATGGCTCGGCTCTTATACCAACGTCCCCTCACTTTTGGACCTCTGGAAATCAGGGGGCATGGGCGTCCCGCCCGTGTCGTCGGCCCTGCACAGGCGGGACGCCTGTGCCCCCTGGCCAAACCAAAAGTCTGAGAGCTACGGGACCGTTGGCATTACGTTCTGCCATCCATTGTAGAAGACTGGGGTTGACTGGTCGTATCTACATGTAAGCATACATGCATGAGCATCAAGACCATTGCGGTGGAAACCTCGGTCTATGAGAAACTGGCCGGACGCAAGAGGCCGGGCGAGTCGTTTACCAAGACCATCAATCGCCTGCTCGATTCGAGTTCCGGTGGCACGTGTGCGGATGCGGTGCGCGAAGCGGCCGCACTTTGGGGGTCCAACCCGGCCGCGGAGGCTGAGGCGGCAAAGATGGACGGAGTGGTGGTCGAAAATCGGCTCGGCGGGGCGTGGGAGGTCGAGCAACCGTGATCTGCGCGGACACCACGGTCCTGATCGACGAGTTCCGGGCCGGAGGAAACCCGGACGCTGCGGTCAACCGCGCCTTGCTGCGAATGGGGGGCGAATCGCTGACCATCCCCGTCGCCGCCGCCGGCGAGTTTCTCGACGGGGCGGCGAGCGTATCCGAGGAACGTCTTCAACAGGCTTTCATGCTGTTGCGCCAGAGGAGAATTATGGCCACGACTCTGGAAATCGCCGGACATTATGGACGGATCACCTCGCAACTTCGCGCGGTCCGGCTGCTGGCCGGACGATCGCACAACGATCTCTGGATCGCCGCCACGGCCCGTGCGCTGGGCGCCCGGTTACTGACGAGAAATCCCCGCGACTTTGCCGGTATCGACGGGCTCGAGGTTCTGGGCTACTGAGACCCTCCGGCACGCTCGCTGGCCACGTGCGACTGAGGTCGCTAGTTTCGATCCATGCCTCCAGTTCCCACTCGCTACGAAACCATGACTTACAATCGCTGTGGGCGCAGCGGGCTCAAGCTGCCGGCGCTTTCGCTCGGGCTCTGGCACAACTTTGGCGGCGTGGACGACCACGCCAACGCCCGCAACTTGGTGCTGCATTCGTTCGATGACGGTATCACGCATTTCGATCTGGCCAACAACTACGGTCCGCCGCCGGGCAGCGCAGAGGAAACCTTCGGCCGCATCCTGCGCGAAGACCTCGCGGCGCACCGCGGCGAGTTGATCATCTCAACCAAGGCCGGTTACCTCATGTGGCCCGGACCGTATGGCGAATGGGGCTCGCGCAAATACCTCCTCGCCAGCCTCGATCAAAGCTTGGGCCGCATGAACCTCGACTATGTCGATATTTTCTACAGCCACCGACCAGACCCGGAAACGCCGCTCGAGGAAACCGTCGGGGCGCTGGTCACGGCGGTTGAATCCGGCCGGGCTCTCTACGCCGGGATCTCGAGCTACGACGCCGAGTCCACCCGCCACGCCGCCGACCTGCTGCGCTCCGCGGGTGTTCCTCTTCTCATCCACCAACCCGCCTTCAATCTCTTCAACCGCTGGGTCGAGGACGGCCTCGACCGCGTGCTGACCGAAGACGGCATCGGCTGCATTCCCTTCAGCCCGCTGGCCCAAGGGCTGTTGGCCGGACGCTATCTCGACGGCATCACCGCGGATTCGCGGGCCGGAAAGCAACACGGTTTTCTCCGACCCAAAGATCTCACGGAAGAAAAACTCCGCCGCGTCCAGGCTCTGGCGGGCATCGCCACAGCGCGCGGGCAATCGCTCGCGCAGATGTCCATCGCCTGGCTGCTGGCCAAACCCTTCGTCACCAGCGTCCTCATCGGCGCAAGCCGCGTCAGCCAGATCAAAGACAACCTCGGCGCGCTGGAAAACACTTCCTTCACGACCGAGGAATTGCAGTCCATCGACCGGGCCTGCGCGCTGACAAGTCAGGAGCCCTGAATGGCACTGGCTTGAGCGCGTTTTTGGGATGCGGCCTTATTGGGGCGCTGGCGGAACAAAGCGGTGAAAAATCACCGCAGTCCAAAGCGGGCTGCGCCCGCGGAAGAGGAGCGCGCGCCGCTCCCCGCGCGAAGCGCCTTGGACTGCGGCAATTCTTTGCCGCTTTGGTTGGCCGCTTTGGTTTGGTTGGCGCTGTTCGCAACAGCGCGTATCGTTTCGACCTCACGGCCGGGACAGCCGCGCGCTGTGGCCGGGCCAATGTCGGCAACCGGTCCAAGTGTGCCGATGCTGCGTCAGACTGCCGTAGAACGCGAGGAGCCCGCGCGGCTTCGTTCAAGGTTTGACAACTGTCGTCGGCAAGCCGGGAGTTCCGGCATAGACCACGATAATCTCGGCCGGCGTTTTCCCGGGGTTGAACCCGTAATGCCACGCGTCAACCAACTCGGCGATCGCATCCCCCTCCTTGAGGTGGAGTGTCGGGCCAGCCTCCTTGACCACATCGAGCCGGCCGCGCAGCAGCACGCCCGCGTTGATCACCGGATGTTTGTGCATGGGCAAGCGGGCGCCGGGCGGAATGGTGATCCGGCGGATGCTCACCTCGGGTTGGCCGCGCGGGTAGGGCGGGAGAAGTTTTCCGTCCCAGCTTTTCGTCGTCTTGATCAATTCACGGTTGACGATTCCGCCTTGGCTGCAGGCCAGGTCATCCCCGCGAACCGCGCAGCCGCCGAGAGCGGGCAGGAGGAGAAGGGTTAACGCGACCATGCTGCGCCGGAAAATCCGCGCTCGGAAGAAAAGGAGAGTAAACATGAAAGGCGAGGGATTTCCGCCCGGGCCGGGCGAATGTCGAGGCATTTCCCCATCAGCCCTGAGCACGTCGCCCGCTTGCCCGATGACGATGTTCCGCCTAAACCAACGCCGTGCTGAATTACATCTGGCTCGGCTTGGTCCTGCTCGCGGTGCTCCTCGGAGGAGCCACCGGGCAGCTCCCGGAAGTCACCGCCGCGGCCTTTGAGGCGTGCAAAACGGCCGTCATGACCATCGCCCTCCCCCTGGCCGGGGTCATGGCCCTGTGGCTCGGCCTAATGCGACTGGCGGAAAAGTCCGGGCTCATGCACGCCGTCGCGCGCCTTTTGCGTCCGATCATGACCCGGCTCTTCCCCGACGTGCCGGCGGAGCATCCGGCCATGGGCTCGATGATCATGAACATGGCAGCCAACATGCTCGGGCTGGCCAACGCAGCCACCCCGCTCGGTCTCCGCGCCATGCAGGACCTGGAAAAACTGAACCCGCGTCCCGGCACCGCGACCAATGCGATGTGCACATTCCTCGCGCTCAACACCAGCTCGGTCCAACTTATTCCGGCCAGCGCCGTGGCTGTCATGGCCGCGGCCGGCTCGGTCCAACCCACCGCGATCATCGGCACCGCGCTCGTCGCGACCACCTGCTCGACCATCGTCGGCCTCATCTCGGTGAAGACGCTGGAGAAACTTCCGTTTTACCGCCTCCCACCGGTGAATCCGTCGAACGCACCGGCGCAGGCCGCGGAGGCCGCGGCGGAACCGACCGACAGCCCGGCGCCCGAGCCGCTGGCCTGGCGCGGCCGCATGTTACTGGGCCTCTTCGGTGTGTTCTTTCTCTACCTCCTCTGGCAAACGGGGATGGCCGGGTATGATGGCGACCGCGGATGGTTTGCTCCGTGGGTCAACGCCATCTCGCTCCTCGCCATCCCTTTCCTTCTGTCGTTCTTCCCGCTCTATGCCGCGCTCCGCCGTGTGCCGGTCTACGAGGAATTTGTCGAGGGAGCAAAGGAAGGCCTTCAGGTCGCGTTGCGCATCATCCCGTTCCTCGTGGCCATTCTCGCCGCGGTCGGCATGTTCCGGGCGGCGGGAGGCATTGACTTGATGAGCCGCGCGCTCGACCCCATTTTCCAACGCGTCGGGTTCCCTTCGGAACTTCTGCCCATCGTCTTCATGCGCCCGCTCAGCGGCAGCGGCTCGCTCGCCCTCTTCACCGAGTTGGTCCAAACCTACGGGCCTGACAGCATCCTCGCCCGCATGGGTGGAACGATCATGGGCAGCACCGAGACCACATTCTACGTGCTTGCCGTCTACTTCGGCTCGGTCGCCATCCGGCGCACCCGCCATGCCGTTCCGGCCGGCCTGCTGGCCGACCTCGCCGGAGTCATCGCCTCGGTGGCCGTCTGCCGGATCGTCTTCGGGTGAACGCGCTACGCTATCTCTGCCAGCGCTGCGGCAATTGCTGCCGCTGGCCGGGCTTCGTGCGGGTGGACGAGGCTGAAATCGACGCCATCGCGGACTTCCTCGGTCTGGACGCCGCCGAATTCATCGCCCAAAAAACCGAACTGCGCCCCAGCCGCAGCGGACTCATGCTCAAGTCCAATCCCGACGGCTCGTGCATTTTTCTCGAGGGCGTGAACACCTGCACCATCCAGCCGGTCAAGCCGCAGCAGTGCCGTGATTTTCCCAACGCCTGGAATTTCCCCGGCTGGCGAGACAAGTGCGAGGCGATTGAGATCCCGGTCAAGGCACCGGACCGAAAGTCCAGTCGGTCCCATACACAGTGAACCCGAGCGGCTGGAGAAAATGGTAGGTGGTAAAAACCACCAGGGCCAGAAGCAGGGCGACAGTGGACAAAAGCAGCGAATTCTTGCGATAGGCGAGAAACCCAAGGATGGCGGTGGCGAGGAGCATGGCCACCGGGACGCCGCAGAGCACGAGGGCGGCCCAGGAGTGATCGAGCAGAAACCGGCCGGCCGCATGCGAGATGGATGCGGGCAGAAACCTGAGATAGATGATCGGAGAGAGAAGCAGGGTGCCGAAGGACTCGTAGTAGAAATCATTGGGACCCACGGCCAAAACGTAAGCGGTGATCAGGACCGGAATGGCCAGAACCAACAGCCGCGGAAGGCGGTGTGAGGGAAGACTCATAAGGGAAGTTCCTGGGCCCGGTCCGGCCTCTCTGCCTATCTCCCCCGATCCCGCCCGACTGTCAAACCCCGATCATCGCCCGAGGCTGCGAACATAAGCCACGGCCAGACGACGCGAACAAATCCTGCTTTCCGCGGGCATGACTTTCCCCCAACTTTCGCCCATGCAGACAACCAATCCGGAACTCCCCTGGCACCGCGTCGGCCGGCTCGACGAACTCGCAAAGCGTGAACTTCAGTCCCTGACCGTCGGGGGGCGGGAAGTTGCCCTCTCGTGCAAGCACGGGAAATTCGGCGCGATCGCCGGCCGGTGTCCCCACGCCGGCGGACCGCTCGGCGATGGAGTGCTGGAAGGCGAAAGCATCCAGTGCCCGTGGCACGGCTGGAGTTTCAACCGATGCGATGGCGCCTCCAGCCGGGGTTATCCGGTCGCCGTGGCCTCCTTCGAATTGAAGGAGGAAGGCGGCGACCTGTGGGTGCGGTTCGACACGGCCACGCCCGCCAAGACACCACAGCACGAGCCACATGCCTTGACCCGTCCGGTGCGGCGGGAGCCCGGACCGGTGCGTGTCTTCGGCATTTCCACCACCGGCATGGATGCCGAGTCACCGCGCTACTCGACATCGGAGGATCTGCTCGACGTCGCGCTCGGCCATGCGCGCGAGTCCCTTGGTTGCGAGACGAAGTTGATCAACCTTTCCGAGCTCAAGTTCAAACATTGCGAGGGCTACTATTCGAAGGCCGCCCCAGCCTGCACGTGGCCCTGCACCCTCACGCAGATGGACGACGAGGACGAACTCGAGCCCGTCTACGAAGCCCTCGTCCACTGGGCCGACGTGGTGCTGGTGGCCACACCGATCCGCTGGGGTGCCGCCAGTTCGCTCTACTTCAAGATGGCCGAGCGCATGAACTGCATCCAGAACCAGCTCACCTTGAACGACGTCGCCTTGATCCAGAACAAAGTCGCGTCGTTCATCATCACCGGCGGCCAAGACAATGTGCAGGGCGTCGCCGGCCAGATGCTCGCGTTCTTCAGCGAGCTCGGTTTCACCTTCCCGCAATTCCCCTTCGTCGCCCACAGCCGCGGCTGGACCGCCGAGGATATGGAAAACAACGTCCGCTTCGTCCAAACAGACGAACACCTCCGCGAAGGAGCACGCGAACTTGTCACCCGCGCGGTCACCACGGCCGCGGCCCTTCTCGCCGCCGGCGAACAGGGAAAGCGCGTGGCCCGCGGAGGCAGCAAGGCCAGCGCAGCCAAGGCCTGAAGCAACGGCTCAAAGCAACCGGTCGCCTGACATCTCGGCTGGGACGAACTCCTCGAACTTTGCCGCCAGCTCGTCGAGCTTGGCCAGATAGTAGGGCACGTTTTCGTCGCGGTTGGACGGATCCCATTCCTCGACGAGTTTGGCGGCTTCAAAGGCTTTGACGGATTTTTTCGTTCCGGTGATGTAGTAAGTCACGCGGTCGCCGGCCTGCAGTTTGCGTCCGCTGCGCAGGGCCAGCTCGAAGGCAGCGGCGCGGTTGCGCGAGGAGGAGGCGATCTTCTTCTGGTAAGCCTCGGGGGAATCCTGCAGTGCCTCGGTCTTGGCGAACATCTCAGGTTCCCACCTTCTTTCCCGCAACGCCTTGGCGAACTCCGCGTGCATCGCTGGTATCACCTCCGGCTTTCCCTCCAACAACGCCCGCACGGCGCGCTCGATGAAGACGCGCTGGAACTTCTCCAGTCCGCGGGACTTGAGCGCGGCTCCCGTGATGAGCAGCTTTCCATCGGTCCCGAGGAGCGCGTAGTTCTTCGCCTTGTAGCTGAACATCGCCGCGTAGCGCGCATCGAACTCGACCTCGATCCCCGGCGGCAAAGTCGCGGCGAGGTCGGCGTAAAGCCCTTCCCAGGCCGCGCCCTCCGGCGGCGTGAAGTAGATGCCATCCGTGTCGATCTCGATGACCCCGGCTCCGCGACCGCGCAGCCAGTCGACCATGCCGCGCAGCAGTTCGCGGCCTTTGGCCGTGACGGCGGCGGCGGCCTCGAAATCGGCGAAGTTTCCCTGCCCGAAACCGAGGTAGCCGTAGAAGCTGTTGATGAGAATTTTGAACGTGCCCTGCAAAGCATCGAGGTGGCTTTTCTCCGCTCCGGCCGCGGACCGCATCCGCGCCTTGGCCTCCAGGCGGAAGGTGCGCAAGCGCGCGAGCATGTCGCCGAAGACGCCGAGGGAATCGGCCGCGGGCAGGAGATCGAAGGCGAGCATGACCGACGGATAAAGCGACGCGATGTCGCAATGCCAGACGTCGCGGGCCACGCCGGTGAAAAAGATGTCGGTGTAGCCGCCCTCGAAGCGCCGCACCTGCGGCAGAGCCGGAAGGGACTGACCTTGGCGCAGGTATTCGCGGAGGAAGAGGCTGTTGATCTTCGTGGCGTTACCGCGGATGACCACATCCTGGTAGTTGTAGGGAAAGATCGTCGTCTGAGTGAACCAAGCCGGGCTGAGCGCCGCCGAGAGAGCGCGGGTTTCCCGCACGTCCTGCAGCGCGTAGCGCTCGAACGTGGCCCGGTCGTCCCGGTGGGCCTCCGTGATCGCGCGCGCGCCGAGTTCCACCCGGTCGTCCTCCGCCACGCCGAAGTGCCGCGCGGCCGTCTTGAGGCCGAAGCTCGGCAACTCGCGCGCGCTGACATCGTGGAACTGGAGGAGGAAAAGCGTGTCCACGATGTGCCGTCCGTGGACCTCGAACTTCCGGTATTGGATGAGACGCTCCGCGATCTGCAGGCGCGATGGATGGGAACGCAGGGTGCTCCCGTCGCGGCCGAGGTCGAGTTTGACCCCGACCTTGCGTCCGCGCGCTTCGAGAAACGGCAGGTCGAACTTGAAGATGTTGTGCCCTTCGAGGACATCCGGATCGCGCTCCGCCACCAACGCGACAAACCTCTCCAGCACCGCCCGCTCCTGCGCCTCGTCCCGGGGGTCATCCACGGTGAGGATTTCCTCCCAGCCGGTGCTGTCGCTCAGGGCGATGGCCAGAAGCGGATCGCGCGCCGGATCGGAGAAGGCACCATCCGCTCCGGTGTGCGTCTCGATGTCCACCTGCATCCGCCGCAGGTCGCCGAACGCCATCCCCTTGAACAAGGTCCGCCCGCTTTGCAGGAGGTATTGGTGATTGAGATCGCTCAGGGCGAACATCTCCCGGCGGTAGGTCGTCCGGGCCTTGGTGAACGAGGACAGGTTGTCGAATGAAACGATGAAACGAAATGCCCCCTCACCTCCCAGCGGACGACAATTTCCGGGGATCGACTCGGTCGCCCAGCCGAACGGCTGATGCCCCGCCTCCTCCACAATCGTGCCGCCGGCCTCGCGACGGTAGACCTGCACCCGGTCCGGCGCGATGAACTCCACCGCCACAATCCCCGGCGTCGCGTCCGCGCCGAAAAGAACCGGATCGTGCTCGAGGGAAGGAGTGGAAGATGGGTGCGCCATGCGATGCCCCTTTCGAGGGTTCAGACCTTTTCGTATCTCACGGCAGCCTCAGCTTCACGCCCGTGGCGCGGCAAGCGGCGCAGAGCTGCCCGTCGAGGGTCGCCACCGGCACGCCGCGTCGCAGGGCGAGTTCGAGATAGGCAGCGTCGTAGGTGGAAAGTCCATGCTGTTGGGCCAAGTCCAAAGTTTTGCCCCAGGCGCGGGCTGATGTCTCGGAGTCGACCAGGATCTCAAGTTCCCCCAGGTGGGATAGGAATGCCTCCACCCCCGCCTGATCAATCCTCTTCTTCCTCATCGCGCCGAGCAACACGTTCCCCAACTCCAAATGCCAGATGGCGGGCACCCAAGCGCTGGCGCCGTCGGCCATCTCCTCAAGGAGAAGGTCCGTGTCTTTCGTGGCCTCATCCTCGAACACCCAAGGCAGGACCGCCGAGCAATCGAGAACGAAACTCACGCCCGACCTTCCTCCCGCAACTGCTGTAGACTCAACCCGTCAAGACGGTAACGTGCGCGCAGCGTGCGCATCTGCGCCACCACCTCCGCACGCCGCGCCGCTTTGCCATCATCGTAGCCGACCAACCTCGCCACCGGCCGGTCGTGCTTGGTGATCACGAAGGACGCCCCTTGCCCGACGCGCTCCAGCAGGCTACCCAGCTTGGTCTTCGCCTCGAAGGCCCCAACAAGAACAGGTTCCGCGTTCATCCGTATAGACTAGTTGTTCCAACCAGTTCGTCAAGGGAGGGACCAGCCCGGGCCGGGGTCGTCCTCCTAACTGGTTCTGGCCTCGTGCAGAACGACGGGCAGATGCTTGGCAAAGAGCTCGAAATCCTTGTCCGTGGTGTAAACGGACATCTCCCGTCGCGCGGCCACCGCGCAGATCAGAAAGTCGGTGTTGGAGCCCTGCACTCCGTTCTTGCGGCAGATATTGAAGAATTTCGCGGCCATGACGTAATCGTCCTTGTTCAGCGCAAGATCCGGAAAAGCGGCAAGGTGCGATTCCAGTTTCCGGAATTGCACGTCCTCGCGCAGTCCCGAGAGCAATTCCTGCCGGATCGGCCCGATGATCTCCACCCGGCGCTCCAGAACCAGGTGGCGAAGCTCCCCGGCCACGGAGCTGGCCGCGCGCCCAGCCTTGCGCAGAGCCTCGGACCAGACGCTCGTATCCACCAACACCCTCATGCCTTGGCGCGCTGCTTCTTGTAATCGTAGCCGGGTGCGAAATCGACCGTTCCCAAAAGCGACAGAATCTTCTCTTGCTCCAAGTGCCGGACGTAATCGGCCAAGGCCTGCGTGACCGCCGCCTTCTTCGTGCGGTGACCACCGAGCTTGGTGGCACGCGTGATGAGCTTGTCATCGATCTGCAGGTTCGTCGCCATAGGGATGTATATCACACATGGCCTCACACAATGCAACGTGTCGCTTTCTCCTCAAGCGCCCCTCGCCGGGCCTCGTGAACGTCAGGCCGCTATGACATGGTAGGCGGAAGGTCCGCCGGGAAGTAGTGAAGCGGGGAGTGTCCGGTCGAAGGTGGCGAAGCGGCCTCCGTGTTTCACGGCCAAGGCGAGAAGGTAGAAGTCGGTGATGTTCTCCGAAACCGGAAGGTGTGGAAAGGTGTCCACCGATGTGAGGCTGAGGTCATCCGGCCAGAACTGATGGCCCGGAGTTGCCAGGATGCCGGTGAGGAGGTGACGGGCGGCTTGGGCGGAACCCGGACCACCGGGGTATTTGCGGCTGCCAAGGATGCGGAGAAACCCGTTCTCGATGAGCGGACAGGTGGCCCACCCATCGCGCGTGAGTTCGGCGGTGAATGCCTTGCAGGCGGCGGGGGCGTGCGGGTGGGCCGGATCGCAGAGGGCAATCAAGACATTGATGTCGAGCAGATGAATCATGCCCTTGGCGGAGGGAAGGCGCGCCGGCGTTCCTCCTCGTCAAGTTCCGCCTCGATCTCCTTGATCTTCTCCAAAGTGATCGTTTCGCCAGGCCCCCTCTTCAGCACTAGGAATCCAAGGGGCCCGATCTCGAATTTTTCCGGGGCCGGGTTGGTCATTTCCGGAGGGGGGGCCAACTCACGCCGCAAAGCGTGCTCGATCATGGCCTTCAGAGTCGTGCGACGCCGGGACGCAACGATCTTGGCCTCAACGAGCAAATCATCGGGGAGCTCGATGGTGGTTTTCATGAATATGGGTCAGCGTATGGGAATACGGTCACATGTCAATCTAGCGCCCTTTGACAGCGTCCATACGAAGGGACGTTGGCTCACCCCACCACAAGCTCCCCATGCCGGAAGCAAGTGGTCACGTGGTCGTTGACCATGCCGGCGGCTTGCATGAAAGCATAGCAGATGGTTGAGCCGACGAAGTTGAAGCCGAGCTTCTTGAGGTCCTTGCTCATGGCGTCGGATTCCATGGTGCGGGTGGGAAGTTGGGCCAGGGAGGCTTGGCGGTGTTGACGGGGCTTCCCGTCCACGTAGCGCCAAAGGAACGCGTCGAGGGAACCGTGCTTATCGATGATGTCGAGAGCGCCGCGGGCGTTGCGGATGGCGGATTCGACTTTGAGCCGGTTGCGCACGATGCCCGGATCGCGGAGGAGTCGTTCGACGTCGCGGGGGGAAAAGCGGGCGATTTTTTCCATGTCCCAACCGGCGAAAGCGGCGCGGTAGTTCGGTCGCTTGCGCAGGATGGTCAGCCAACTGAGCCCGGCCTGCGCGCCTTCCAAAATGAGGAACTCAAACAGCACGCGGTCGTCATGCACGGGCACGCCCCATTCTTCGTCATGGTAGGCCACATAGAGGGGATCCGTTCCGCACCAACTGCAACGCTTTCGCAGAGACTCGGTGGTCATGGTCAGAGCTTGGAAATGGTGTTAGGTGTTTGGAGTCAGTCAACAATTCTTGACAGTCGGCTAATCGACAAGCTTCGAGCTAGTTCTCTCCACCAACATCCGGGACGTCTGACCAAAGGCACCAGCAATTCTGTCAAGAATTGTTGACTAACCCCGTTTGCCGCTCGCGTGATATGCGCCTGCTGCTTACCAAAGCTTAAATGGCTCCTCCCAAGCATTGGCTTGCGGAAAGATAGTTGCGCCGAGATCCGGCTCCAAGCCTTGATCCCCCGCAGGGTTAAGAGCATAGGCAAACTTCACAACCGGTCTGGGATTATCCGTGTAGAAAATAATCTCTGGCTCGGATCCGTAAACCGTCCCATATAGAAATGCACCGTCACGAACGATACGAAAATAATAGGTCGGGCTCTCATTCCATGTTCGACCTCCCTCTGGGGCTGCAGCGGCTTCTGCAGAGCGCAACGACGGCAAGTAGCCATCGTCCGGTGCCCAATGGTCGAAACCCAACTCGGACCGCACGACCTCGCTGTCAGTGCTGTGGAAACGAGCGATGATGCCAGCGCCAGGTTCTCGAAAAGACAGATCCCAGGCTCGCCTGTCCCTTCGGCCCGCATTGTAAGCTTCCTGACTCCAGACAAGCCATGCATCAGAAGTGATGCCTTTGCCATGCGGGGCAACGAGGTCGCCCACGACAAAATCATAGGCGGCTTCACCAGAGAGTGTTGGAAGCCAGATGTATGCCCTCTTCGCGATCAGGGGCTTGGGCGCGATGATACGTTTCAGCTTGATTTCAAGGGCTGTATCTGGAGTCCCGTGACGCGAGAGGTCCTGACCGACAACCGAGACGGATGAACGCCAGTGCTGCGGATGAGTGACGGATATGCCAACAAGACGCTCCTCACTGATCCGGGCGGAAGCACGGCCCATGAGGTCTGTCTTAGTGGTGCGTGAATGAGAAGTTCCTGAACGCCCACTCGGCCCCCACGGCTCGCCGGTTGTCCAACCAAACTTTACACTCGCGTTGGCGACCTCCTTGCCAGTGTCGTCAGTAATGTGGACGCAAATTGTTTTCGCAAACGGTTGAAAAAGCCACAGCGCAAAGATTGCAAAGAAGAGAATCGCAAAAGGCGTCAAGCACCCTCCCGCGATTAAGGTCTTTTTCGACACGTCGGTGAACCTTACTTCGCTTAGTGCTCTTTCTCAAAGGACGAACTGCCGGAGCGCGCACTTCAGCAAGCTTCAGAATTTGGCATCTCCAAGCGTATCTGCCTACCCCGTCCCGCCGAAGACAAACTCGGCCGCCTGCTGGACGTCCTTGTCACCGCGGCCGGAGAGGTTCACGAGGATGATCTGATCCTTGGCCATCTTGGGCGCGATCTTGATCGCGTGGGCGACGGCGTGGGCGCTTTCGAGTGCCGGAATGATGCCCTCGATTTTGGCCAGCGTCTGAAAAGCCGAGAGAGCTTCCTCGTCGGTGGCGAAATCGTATTCCACGCGACCCGCGTCGCGCAGGTAGCTGTGCTCGGGACCGACGGCGGCGTAGTCGAGGCCGGCGGAGACCGAATGGGTCAGTTCGATTTGTCCGTCGGCATCGGCGAGGAGAAACGTTTTGCATCCCTGCAGCACGCCGAGCTTGCCGCCTTGGAAGCGCGCGGCGTGGCGTCCGGGTTTGATCCCCTCGCCGCCCGCTTCGACGCCGACCATGCGGACGTTTTCATCGCCGAGGAACGGGTAGAAGAGTCCGATGGCATTGCTGCCGCCGCCGACGCAGGCCAGGAGCACATCCGGCAGCCGCTCCTCGCGCTCGAGGATCTGGCGCCGCGACTCCTCGCCGATCACGCGATGGAAATTGCGGACCATCATGGGATACGGATGCGCGCCGTAGGCCGTGCCGAGGATGTAATGGGTCGACCGGACATTGGTGACCCAGTCGCGCATGGCTTCGTTGACCGCTTCCTTGAGCGTGGCCTGCCCGGCGGTGACGGGGACGACCTTGGCCCCAAGGAATTTCATGCGCGTGACGTTGAGCGCCTGGCGCTTCATGTCCACCTCGCCCATGTAGACCACGCATTCGAGCCCGAAGCGCGCGGCCGCGGTGGCGGTGGCCACGCCGTGCTGGCCGGCGCCGGTTTCGGCGATAACGCGCTTCTTGCCCATGCGCCGGGCGAGGAGGATCTGGCCCATCGCGTTGTTGATTTTGTGCGCACCGGTGTGGAGGAGGTCCTCGCGCTTCAGGTAAATCTTGGCCCCGCCGAGTTGGGCGGTCAGGCGTTCGGCCAAATACAGCGGTGTCGGACGGCCCACGAATTCACGGAGGAGCTGGTCGAGTTCAAGGCGAAAGGCCGGGTCTCGCCGCGCGACCTCGTAGGCCTGCGTCAGTTCCTCCAGCGCGGTCATCAATGTTTCGGGGACAAAAATGCCGCCATAAGGGCCGAAGTGGCCCCCGGCGTCGGGTTGGGCGGTAAGAGCGGACGCGGTCATGAATCTTCAACTATGTCTTTGCTGGAGGATTCTGGCAATGGCCCGCCGATGCGGCGAAGGCAACGCAACCTTGGACAGATCCCCGAAAAGAAACGCGGCCCGCGGCTCGCCGGACGCGGCCAGGTCGGGGCGGTTCGCCTCGTAGACCCGCAAGGCCACACGTTCGCGCACGATGCTGTAGGTCAATTCGGTCACGGGCTGGGCGCCCCGAGCCTCCGGCAGCGGCGGCAACCGCCAAAGCCCCGTCCATCGCCGGGCCGTTGACTGTTGCAGGAGAACAGAGGCGCCGTCGCTGATCCATGCGGCGTGCTCGGTGCGCGCCTGGATGGCCTTCTTCGGTGCTTTGACGGGCAATTTTTCCGGATGCCGGGCGGAACAAAACTCCTTCACGGGGCAAAGCAGACAATCCGGCCGACCGGCGCGGCAAACGAGCGCACCGAGTTCCATCAGCGCGGAGATGAACTCGCGGCCGCCCTTGGTCGGCAGCATGGATTCAAGTTTGCTTCGCACCGCAGCGATGCCTTTGGCCGTGTCGACCGGCGCACGCACATCAAACAAACGCGCGACCACGCGAATGACATTCGCATCGAGCACCGGCACCGGTTCGTCGTAGGCAAACGCCCGCACGGCCTGCGCGGTGTAGTCACCGACGCCCGGGAGGGCGCGAAGGCCATCGTAGTCCGGGGAAAACTCCCCCGCGTTTTCTGCCGCCACCCGCTTCGCCGTGGCGTGCAGATTTCTCGCCCTCCGGTAGTAGCCCAATCCCTGCCATAGCCCCAAGACCTCGGCCTCGCCCGCCGCCGCGAGTTCGCGCACGGAGGGAAATCGCGCCATCCATCGCTCGAAGTAAGGCACAACCACCGTCACCGTGGTTTGCTGCAGCATCATTTCGCTGACCAGAATCGCGTAAGGATCATGCGTCCGCCGCCACGGCAAATCCCGGCCGTGGCGTTGAAACCACCGACGCAGCCGACGGGAAAATTCCTGCTTTTTCAGCGACAAGTCGTGCACGGACATCCGCTAAGGCTTCTCGCCAACGCCGGTTTCGGTCAGCAGGGTCGCGAACGGAATGAGCACGGGATCGGGCACCACCGCATGCGACGGGCTCCATGCGGGGGCCCACGTTGGGCGGCTGGTGGGCGTGCTCCAGGGACCCCCAGCGAAAACCACTGGCGATCCCCACCAGCCGGGGGAAGCCCAGCCAACCGGTCGCCAGATCCGCGCCGGGGCGGAACCAAAGCGCCAGGAAATGCCACCGGTGGCCCAGCCCACACCCGAAGTCAATCGGCAGGGGCCCGACCGTCGAATCCAAACGCTCTGGGCGACGCAGTCGGCCGCCACGGCGAGGCAGAGAATGAGAGCAATCAGGGCGATTTTCATACAGCCGACCTTCCAAGGCCAATGAAGGCCAAGCCGGGGCGGAAGGCAAGCGGCCGCGTGATTCGGCGTGCCGCAGAACGAATTCCAGTGTAACAACCCGGCGTGGATCGGTGGCTTGTTTTTTATGAGGATCGCCCGGCGCTGACCCGCACGGTCGAGAGCAAGACCGCGCTGGATGCGGCCAAGGACTTCGCCCTGCTCTCGCCGCGCGGGGACGATTGCGCCGTGGTTGTCGCGCTGGAGGCCGAGGCGGGAACGCAGAATTTTTTCGAACGCCGGAGCGGTGTGTTTGCCGCCAGAGAACTGCCCCCGGAGCCACCGCCCCCACCTCCGGAACTCCCGCCCGCCGATGCGGCGGCAGCCACGCCGACCGCCGACGATGCCGCAAAGGTCCAACCCAAAGGGTATCTGCTCTCGGACAATTGGCCGCCCGGTGGCTACCACGGATGGCTGGTTTCCAACAGCTTCCTCAAGCGTGCGCTGGCCGTGACAGGCTATTCTTTCGTCGGCTACACCCTCATCACGCTGGCCCTCTGGTTGCTCTTCCTCGGCGGCCTCGTCGGCTGCTGGACGCTGGTGACTATCTTCGGCTCCCGCTGATTCATGCCCCCGCTCCGTTCCCACACCGTGGCCCTGACGGCCGACCAGGCGCAGACGCTGCGCGGCCTGATGGTCGAGCAAGGCTTCAAGTTCGAACCGCGTCCCTACACGATCTATTTCGGCCAAAAGCCCGGACTGACCGTGGCGGTATACGAGAAGGGCCCCAAGGTCGTGGTGCAAGGCAAGGAGACTCAGGAATTCGTCGAGTTCACCCTCGAGCCCGCGGTCCTTGGCGAGGCGCGGCTGGGTTATGAGGAGTTGCGCCATCCGGAGCGCTTCGCCCCGCACTTCGGCATTGATGAAAGCGGCAAGGGCGACTTCTTCGGTCCGCTCGTTATCGCCGGCGTCTACACCGACGAAAACATCGCCCGCCAATTGCTCGAGGCCGGCATTCGCGACAGCAAATCCATCGGCTCCGATGCACAGATCCGCAAACTTGCGGAGGTCGTGCGCGCCACGCCCGGGCTGATCAGCGAAACCATCGTCGTCTCCCCCGAGCGCTACAACCCGCTCTACGAAAAGATCGGCAACCTCAACCGTCTCCTCGCCTGGGGTCACGCGCGCGTGATCGAGAACCTGTGCGAGCGGAAGCCAGGCTGCCCTTCAGCCCTGAGCGACCAGTTTGCCAATCCACGCGTGCTCGAACGCGCGCTCATGGCCAAAGGAAAAACCATCATCCTCCGCCAGCAGACCAAAGCGGAGAGCGACTACGCCGTGGCTGCGGCCTCGATCCTTGCGCGGGAGAAATTCATCGACTGGCTGGCTGCGGCGGAAAAACGCTGGGGCGCGAAATTTCCCAAAGGAGCTTCCGGCGCGGTGCTCGAAGCGGCGCGGGCCTTGGTGCATCAACACGGACCCGACGCCCTGCACGCCACGGCCAAACTGCATTTCAAAACAACCGCGCAGGCCCTGGCCTGAAAATTCCGGCTGAACCAGACGAGGACCCGCGCTAGTTTGACGCCCAATGAAAGCCGCTCTCGCCATCGCCCTGCTGGCCGCGTTCCATTTGGTCAACCTCATGGACAGCCACGCCGCATCCCCCACCCTCGCGGGATCCTCTTGGATCGTCACGGATCTGGCGGGCACCGCCCCGCTGACCGACGCGCCCATGACCTTCGCGTTCGACGCGGAGGGGAACATCAGCGGGAACGCTTCGTGCAACCGATTCGGGGGCCGCAGCCTCATTGAGGGAGACCGGATCACGATCTCGCGCGTCCGCGCCACGCGGCGCTACGGTCCGCAGGACCAGATGGAGCAGGAGCGCCGGTTTCTCGTGCTGCTGCAAGCGGCGCATTCGTGGGCATTGACCGCCGAGGACAACCTGGTCCTGACCGGCCCGGAGGGCAGCATCCAAGCCAAGCGGCAACCTGCGAAGGAATAAATCTCTCCCCCACGGGGTTGCGGCGGGAAAATTCAAGGACGGGCCCCCAAGGACATGGGACGCCCTCGTCCCACACGACCAGACTGCGCGCGCAGCGCGGAAACTTATCCCCTGGTCCGAGGGCGGGCCATCTCCTTGGACTCCAGAGCGGGTGCTGCGGACGGCTGGGCCAGCCGTCCCGACCATGGAAAAACGAAGAACCCCGCGACCTTGCGGTCGCGGGGTTCAAAGTTGGGAGTGGGAGCTCGCCACGCTCTCTTTCCCGGTCACTGACAATTTGGCGCTCAGCCTATGGGGGTTGGCTGTCAGTTCCCCGACGCTGTTCTCCACGGCAAGCGGAGCTGTCGGTCTCGCAGCAGGACCGTCCCACCTGTCACCAGGCGGAATTGTTGGGTGAGGCCTCTTTGCCCGGTTCGGAAACCACCTGCCGGTGGCTTCGCGCCGGACACGGATCTGGCACGTCTGCAAATCGCTCGCACCATTTCCGGTTTACTCCCAGGACGGCCCCCGCTTTTGGCGGGGCGTTGGCCCGGGATGACGGGTCTGACCTCTTATCCCTCAAGTTGCTTTTCTTTTGCAGTCGGGCGACCGCGTTTTCACGACCGCCCGCGTTCAGGAGGTTGACCAAGCTTTGCCAGGCTCGTTTTCCTCCACGCCGTCCGCGCCTCCTTTCGTTTCCCCCGTGCGACCGGGGGATCTTCCGGCGGGGTTGTCCCGCCAAGGTGCGTTCGCCGTGCTGGTTCGCAGTAGCAACTCCAACCTTAACTGGATCAGGTCACTGCGTTTCCTCCGCGGGCCGAAACATCCCGCAGATTCTCACTCGGCTCGGCAGCAGTTTCTCATTGCCACCCACCGCGGAATTCCCTGTTCGCATGCCGCACCGGTGCGACCCGGCACGGGGGAATCCGTGAGCTATGCCCCGCTCGTCATGCCGTTTCCAGCACTTCTCGCAGGGAGCCAGGCACACCAACTGCACCCGGCCTTTCTCCGGTTTGACCCGGAATTATCTCGGGGCTTCCCGTCACGCCTCCGCCGCTTGCGCGCCGCCGACGTTTCGTTCCACCCTCGTGCTGTCAAAGAACATGGAAAGCTTCGCACGAGCACGCCAGAGCGTCAAGAGATTTTTTCGGTAAATTATTGATGGTGAACTGTTTGTGAATATACTGTGAACAACGAAACCAATTCGCTCGCGCTGAACATCTTGCGCACACCAAGTTGTTCACCACGCGCTGCTTCGCTCCTCGATTCGCGAAAAAGGACCTTCACGCCGCAGAGTTTTTTTTGTCACACGCCACAAGTCACACCCCACATCTCCGAACGTTTGCGCTGGTATGAAAGTGTCCAAGCCGACAGGATAACCGCCCGCTCCGGAGCCAATTCCGCAGCCGCCAACCCCGCAGTTTTTTCCCGTGTATACGCAGAACGAAAAAGTCGAACCCATCGATGTCGCCGAGGAGATGTCCCGCTCCTTTCTCGACTACTCCATGTCCGTCATCATCTCCCGCGCGCTGCCCGATGTGCGCGACGGATTGAAGCCCGCCCAGCGCCGCATCCTCTACGCGATGCACGACCTGCGCCTTTTCCCCGGGAAGCAGCACATCAAGTGCGCGAAGATTTGCGGCGACACGAGCGGCAACTACCATCCGCACGGCGAGGCCGTCATCTACCCGACGCTCGTCCACATGGCGCAGGGCTGGGCCATGCGCGAAACGCTGATCGATGGTCAGGGCAACTTTGGTTCGGTCGAAGGCGATCCGCCGGCGGCCATGCGTTACACCGAGGCACGTCTGACCCATCTCGGCACGGCCCTGATGGCCGACATGGAGAAATCCACGGTCGATTTCGTGCCCAACTACGACGAGCGCCTGACCGAGCCGGTGGTTTTTCCCGCCGCCTTCCCCAACCTGTTGGTCAACGGCGGCACGGGCATCGCCGTGGGCATGGCGACCAACATGCCGCCGCACAATCTCGGCGAAATCATTGATGCCATCTGCGCGCAGATCGACCGGCCCGACATCACGCTCGACGGGCTGATGAAGCACGTGAAGGGCCCGGATTTCCCCACCGGCTGCCAGCTCTGCGGCGTGGCCGGCATCCGGCAGTATTTCGAAACCGGGCGCGGCTCGGTCAAGGTCCGCGGCAAGGCCGGGGTCGAGGAACTCAAGGGCAACCGCGAGCAGATCGTCATCACCGAGATCCCCTACAACGTCAACCGCGCCACGCTGGTCGAGCGCATCGCCGACCTCGTCAACCAGAAGACCATCACCGACATCAGCGCGATCCGCGACGAGTCCGACGAGAACACCCGCGTGGTCGTCGAGCTCAAGCGCGACGCGAACCCGAAGGTTGTCATCAACAACCTCTACAAGCACACCGCGCTGGAGTCGTCCTTCGCCGTGACCATGCTGGCCATCGACCGCGGCAAGCCGAAGCTGCTTTCCCTCAAGGAAGCCATCGCCTGCTACATCGAGCACCGCCGCGAGGTCGTGCTGCGCCGCACCCGCCACCTGCTTGGCGAGGCCGAGGTGCGGGCCGAGAAACTCGAAGCCTTCCTCATCGCCCTGGCCAACCTTGATGACTTCATCCGCATCATCCGCGGGTCGAAGAACCGCGAAGAGGCCAAGGTCAAACTGCTGGCCTTTGAATTCACCCGCAAGCAGATCGAAAAGTTCGGGATCAAGATCCGCAGCGAGCAGCGCCTGACCGACGGCGAGTATCTCCTGAGCGAGCAGCAGGTGGACGACATCCTTGAACTGCGCCTCTACCAGTTGACCGGGATGGAGACCGACAAGGTCCTGGCGGAATACGCGCAACTGCTCTCCACCATCGAGGACCTCCTCGATATTCTGGCCCGCGAGGAGCGCGTGCTGGAGATTATCAAGGCCGAGTTGCGGGAAATTCGCGCGAAATACGCCGGCGAGCGCTTGACCATCATCGTGCCCGACGAGGGCGAGATCAACATCGAGGACCTCATCACCAACGAGGGCTGCATCATCACGGTGACCCACCGCGGCTTCATCAAACGCACCGCCGTGAGCGCCTACCGGGCGCAGAAGCGCGGCGGCAAGGGCGTCATCGGCATGCAGACCCGCGAGGCGGCGAAGGAAAGCGAGGAGGACGATTTCGTCGAGCACCTCTTCACCGCCAGCACGCATGATTACCTCGTCTTTTTCACCAAGAAGGGCCGCTGCTATGTCGAGAAGGCCTACGAGATTCCCGAGATGGGACGCTCGGCCAAAGGCCGGTCGATCGCCAACCTCCTCGAGTTCAAACCCGGCGAGGAAATCGCCGCCGTCCTGCGCGTGGCCAACAAGAGCGGCGCGGGCAAGGACGAGACGTGGGACGAAAACCTCCATATCCTCTTCGCCACCCAGACCGGAGTGATCAAGAAGACGAACCTTTCGGCCTACCGCAACATCCGCAAGGGCGGCATCATCGCGATCAACATCGAAGAAGGCGACGAACTCATCGAGGTCCTCATGACCAACGGGCAGGACGAGATTGTTCTCATCACGAAGGACGGCATGAGCATCCGCTTCAGCGAGGAAGACATCCGCGACATGGGCCGCACCGCCACCGGCGTGTGGGGCATCCGCCCGGACAAGGGTGACCGTGTCATCGGTGCCGCCCTCGTCGTGACCGATACGACTCTGCTCGTCGCCGGCTCCCACGGGGTGGGCAAGCGCACCGAGTTCGACGAATACCGTCTGCAGGGCCGCGGGGGCAAGGGCATCATCACGATGAAGGTCACGGACAAGACCGGCGAGGTCGTCTCGGCTCTCAGCGTCCGCGAGACGGACGAGATCATGCTCATCACCTCCAGCGGCCAAAGCGTGCGCACCCGCGTCTCCGAAATCCGCATGACCGGCCGCAACGCCCAAGGCGTCCGCCTCATCGGCCTGGCCGATGGCGAGAAGCTCCAAGCCACCGCCCGCGTGGTCAGCGAGGAGCAGCAGGACGACGTGGAAATCCCCGAAGCGTAGCGCACAGGGTCTCCTGAAGTTGTTGGCTGTGCCGCCGACGCGGAGATTCCTGTTGCCGAACGCGCGCAGACCTGCCAAGGAAATAGTTTGCTATGCCGACAAAAAAGAAACCCACCAAAAAACCAGTGAAAAAAACCGTCAAAAAAGCCGTCAAGAAGGCCGCGAAGAAGCCCGTCAAAAAGGCCAAGCGCAAGGTCAACCCGGCGTTGATGAAACCCATTCAGCCTGATGCCGTGCTGGCCGCCGTCATCGGCTCGAAGCCCGTGCCCCGCGGTCAGATGACCAAGAAGCTCTGGGATTACATCAAGAAGAACGGACTGCAGGATGCGAAGAAGCGCACGCTGATCAATGCGGATGACAAGCTCAAGGCCGTCTTTGGCGGCAAGAAGCAGGTCAGCATGTTTGAGATGACCAAACTCGTCTCCAAGCACGTCAGCTAACTCAACTTCAAACCTCCGCCCGGCGGTTCCCTTGGTGGAATCGCCGGGCTTTTTTTTCGGGCCGCGCCCACGGAGCCGAAAGCCCGCTTCCCGGCGGAAGGGTTGATTTGCGGGGTGTTCTGATCTACGTAGATGGTCATGGCAACTACGTATTCCGTCACCGAGGCCCAGGCGAAGTTTCCCGCCATCGTGCGCGAGGCGGCGGAACAGCCGGTCATCATCACGCGGCGCGACAAGGTGGTCGGCTACCTGCTTTCGCCCGAACGTTTCGAGGCGATGCTCGAGACGATGGAAGTTCTGGCCAATCCCGAGGCGATGAAGGCGATCCGGGACTATGAGCGGGGAAAGACGAAGTTTTATCCTCTCTCGGTGCTGGACGAAGCGGATGAAGGTTAACGTTTCGGCTCAGGTCCGGGATTACGTTCGTCGCCTGGCCCCCGACAGCCGGAGGCGGTTGCGGGCCGCGATCCGTCTCCTCGAGTCCGAACGGGGCGACATCAAATCCTTGGAGGAAGACCTGCATGGTTATTGTCGCCTGAAAGTGCGGGCCTACCGGGTCATTTTTGCCTACCGAGGCACGAAGCGCCCAGGAGCGCCCGAAATCGACTGCCTTTTTTGTGAGCACCGCTCGATCGTCTACGAGGCCTTCACGAAGATAGCCTCTCAGAGGCTCGAACCCTGACCAAGCTCACTCCGCCACCGGCGGACCTTTGCCCACGTAGTCGCAGATGCCGCGCTTTTTGGCCTCGCGGACGAACTCAAAAAAGTGCGAGGCCTCGGGGCCCCACGGCTCATGCCCTGCCGTCTCCAAGGCCTGGGAGGTGTTTAGGTGGGAGAGGTAAAGCAGCTTGAAGGCGCGCTTGAGATCCATCCGCGCCTCGGCGGTAAGCCCGGCCCGGCGGAGGCCGATCGAGTTGAGGCCCATGGCAAGATTGGTGCCGCCCCCGACGCAAAACGGCGGGATATCTTTGCTGAACGTGCAACCGCCCCGCGCCATGACCAGACGCCCGATTCGCATGAACTGGTGAAACACCGCACCGCCGCCAAGAAAAGCGCCGTCACCGATTTGCACATGGCCGCCCAAGAGAACCGTGTTGGCCAAGATGACCTTTTCACCAAGGACGCAGTCATGGCCAAGATGACAGCCGGTCATGAGAAGGCATCCCTCGCCCGTGGTCGTGTCCCCATTCTCCGCCGAGGCACGGTTGACCGTGACGTGTTCACGAATGATGTTCTTGCGGCCGATGAGAACACCGGTGTCGTTGCGCCGCTGGTCAAAACTGAGGTCCTGCGGGTTGCCGCCAAGGATCGTGCCATGGCCGATCTGGGTCCCCTCACCGATGACGACGCGGTGTTCGAGAATCACGTGGGCTCCGAGCACGCAGCCCGGGGAGATCACGACGTCCGGGCCGATGATGGAGAATGGCCCGATCTCCACATCGCCAGCCAACTGGGCTCCATCGGCCACGATCGCGGTCGGGTGAATGTTCATGGAAGTTGAGGGTTGAAAGTTGAGAGATGAAGGAAAAAGAAACGGCGAACCACTGCATGTTCATCCGCCCGTCTCTCAACTCTCAACCCTAAACCCTCGCCTTTCCTCACAACAGCCCGTGCTCCTTGAAGCTGAAGTAGGGCGGTGCGCCCTCGCGCCGGCGGCCAATGATGACGTGATCGAGCAGATAGATCTGCATCAGCTCGGACGCCTCGCGGATGCGGCGGGTCAGGGACCGATCGGCCTCGCTCGGCGAGGGATCGCCCGAGGGATGATTGTGGACGAGGACAAAAGCGTAGGCACCGTGGCTGAGGGCGGGCCGCAGAATTTCACGGGGGTGGGCCAGGCTTTCATTGAGCGTGCCGAGCGAAACTTCCTCCGCGTGGATCAAGCGGTGCCGCGTGTCGAGGAGCACGACGCGGAGGGACTCGCGGGGCAGGCTTTGCAATTGCGGACCCATGAACTCGTAGATTTTCTCCGGCGTGCCGAGCGGTTCGCTTTGGGCCATCTGCCGGGCCAGGCGTTTGCCCACCTCGAAGGCTGCGGCCAACTCGCAGGCCTTGGCCGGCCCGATCCCTTTGGCCAGCTTTCTCAACTCCTTGACCGTCATGGAGGCCAGCCGCGAGAGCGATCCTCCGGCCGCCTTGAGCATATCCGCGCCGACCGTGACCGCGCTGCGCCCGCGGGTGCCCGTGCGGAGAAAGATGGCGAGCAACTCCGCGTCGCCGAGCGCTTCAGCCCCGCGATGCATCAGCTTTTCCCGCGGACGATCCTCCTCGGGCATGTCCTTGATGATCGGCGCTTCCATCAGCCGCGGAACCTAACCCAGGCGGGCGCGGCGCGGAAATGGAAAAGGAGGGGCGGCCGGCTGGTGCAGCAGACTCAAACCGTGGCGGCGACGCGGCGGATGAGGGCCTGAAGGTATTCGGCCACGCCGCAGAGCCCGGCGGAAAAACGGTTGTCGTCGAGCGGATCGAGTGCCGCGAGGGCTTCGGCCACCAACTTGAGCGCAGCCTCGGCCGTCTGCTTGAGGGCCCCCTGCTCGGCCAACATGGCCACGATCTTCTCATGATCCGCATCTTCCCCGCCGAGCAGGAGCGCGCTGAGTTCTTGGTGGGTGCCCTGGCGGCGGGCCGACTGAAGAAGAAAAATAAGCGGCAGGGTCAGCTTCCCCTTGCGCAGGTCACTGCCGAGGGTCTTGCCGATTTCCTCCTCGTCACCGACCAGATCGAGGCAGTCGTCGTAGATTTGGTAGGCGGTGCCGAGCTTGAGACCGAACTGCTTGAGGGCCCCGATTTTTTCCGGGGTCGTCTCGCTCAGGAAGGCCCCGAGTTCGCTGGCCGCAGCGAAGAGCGCCGCCGTCTTCATTTCCACGATGCGGTAGTAATCGGCGACGGAAAGCGTCAGGTCGAAACGCCGCTGCGTCTGGATCGTCTCACCGGTGCAAACCTCAGCGGCGGCGTCGGCAATGCGGCGGCAGATTTCAACGTCGGAAAAATTGGTGGCCAGACGCAGGGCGTGGGCAAAGAGCGCATCGCCCAGCAGCACGGTGATGGCATTGCCCCATTTGGCGTTGGCCGTGGGCTGGTCGCGGCGCAGGTCGGCCCCGTCCATGATGTCGTCATGCACCAAAGTGGCGATGTGGATGAGTTCCACGATGACGGCCAGATCCACATGGCTGGCGGTGATTTTTCCCGTGGCGCCGCCGGCGAGAAGGGCGAGGGCCGGGCGGAGACGCTTGCCGGCCGAACCGCAGACGTAGCTGACATAGCCCTCCATGGCGGGATCAAAGGCTTTGGCTTGCGCCCGAATGCGCTCCTCCGCGCTGTAGAGATGCGTGTTGATCAGCTCGAACGTCTTCTTGAAACGGGCCAGGGCACGCGGCTCGATCGGGATTTTGTTGGCTTTGGTCGGATTCACCACAAATCAATTACGCATGGAGTGGGCGGACAGATGACCCGGTTCAGGCTAGTCGCGGCGGTTCTGCAGGGCGATGCGCAGCAACCCGAGGGGCAGGGCCACGGCGAGGCCCATGAGGAGGGCAACTTTCCAGCCGGGAATGACCCGCGCGCGATCCTGGGCCACGGCGGTCAAAGCCGCATGCACGACTTCCTCCACCGTGATGGTCAGGCACTCCGGCGAATTCCATCCGGTTTCCCCGCTTTCACGCGAGGCCACGCGGACAAATTCCGTCTCGGCCGGGCCGGGCAGCACGGCGGTCACGGTGATGCCGGTGTCGCGGAGTTCGAGGCGCAAACCGTCGCTGAAGCTGTTCACGTAGGCCTTGGTCGCGGCATAAACGGCCATGCGGGGCAGCGGGATGAGGCCGGCGATCGAACTGACGTGCAGAATGGCCCCGCGGCCACCCTCGCGCAGCATGGGGAGCAACTCGTGGGTCAGGCGCGTGAGGGCCACGATGTTGAGATCGAGCATGGCCCGCACCTTCGGCCACTCGCTCGTGGCGAACGGACCCTTGTCGCCCATGCCGGCGTTGTTGACCAAAAAATTGACCTGGATTTTTTCCTTCTCAAGCCAGCGGACCAGCGCAGGGATGCAGGTGTCGTCGGTCAGATCCGCCACGTAGACCTGCACGCGCAGACCGGGGTAGCGGGCTGCAAGGTCCTGTTTGAGAGCGTCGAGCCGGTCGGAACGCCGGGCCACGAGCACGAGCGTCCCGGCCACGGGCGCGAGTTGCAGAGCGAACTCCGCGCCGAGCCCGGATGAGGCTCCGGTGATTAAGGCAGTGCAACCTTCGAAAAATCGCATAATTTCGGCCCATGATAGTCCAGCAACTCGAAAATCAAAGGCCGTTTACAACCAAGGACGGCTCCACCATCCGCAGCATCCTCGACCGGACCAACGCGCCGGTCGAAAAACAAAGCCTGGCCGAGGCCACGCTGCCGTCAGACCGCGCGACCGACCGGCATTATCACAAGCAGAGCGAGGAGTTTTACTTCATCCTGACGGGGAGTGCGCGGATGGAGATCGACGGCGAGAGCGCCGAGGTCGGACCGGGGGATGCCATTCTCATTCCGGCGGGAGCCTGGCATCAGATCACGGCCGGAACGGACGTGCGTTTCCTCTGCTGCTGCGCGCCACCGTATGAGCACGGGGATACGTATTTCGAGTAGGGCCTACTCCCGCAGGCGGGAGTCGAGGATGAGGGTGATGGGGCCGTCGTTGACCGACTCGACCTGCATCATGGCGCCGAAAACGCCGGTCGCGACGGGGCGGCCGAGGAGTTCGGCCAGGCGGGCTAGAAATTTCTCGTAGAGCGGTTGCGCGGTTTCGGGCGGGGCGGCGCGGTGCCATGAAGGCTTGGTGCCCTTGCGGGTGCTGGCGAGGAGGGTGAATTGGCTGACGGCCAGAATTCCGCCGCCGGCTTCACGAATGGACAAATTCATCCGGCCGTCCGCGTCGCCAAAAAGTCGCTGCTGGACAATTTTCCCGGCCAGCCAGGCCAGGTCTTCGTCCGTGTCATCGGCGACCACGCCGACGAGCACGAGCAAGCCACGGGAGATCGCGCCGGTGATTTCTTCCCCGACGGTCACGGAGGCCCGGGAGACACGTTGAACGACGGCCCGCATGATGCGCGAGCATGCGCGGTCCCGCCGCGGATGTCACGCGGCCGGGGCGCCAATGTCCGCTTTACCGCACCGTCGGTCTGCTATAGTCCCGGCAACAATCCATGGCCCACGAGCATTCCACGCGGCGAAACCTGATCATCGGCACGGGGGAAGGAATTCTGGCCATGCCGTGGGCGTTTCTTTCCCTGCCGGGAAACTTCATTCTCGCCGCGCTGCTGACCCAGTTCTACGGGTTGGACAAGACGTCCTACGGCATCATTGTTTCGCTCCCGGCATGGAGCAACGCGGCGCAGATCGTTTTTCTTCCGTGGCTGGCGCGTTACCTCACAACCAAAGACCTCGCGCTCGCCATGGGGTGGTTGAACATCGGGATGTGGACGATGCTGGCCGCGGTGCTGGGGTATCTGCCGACCGACGATGCGCCCGGCGTGGCCCGTCTGTTCGTGGTGTTTTTTCTGGTGGCCAGCGTGAGCCAGGCGCTGGTCGGCGTGGGCTGGACCTCGTGGGTGCGGGTCTGGGTTCCGGCGCGGGTGCGCGGGCATTACTTCGGGCGCCGCAATCGGTGGCTCAACGTTTCCACCGTGGTCTTTCTGCTGCTCGCGCTGGTGCTCTTCGACTGGCAGGAGGACGAACTCTGGCCCTACCAGTTGCTCATCGGACTGGCGGTCGTCATGCGCTACGGCAGTCTGATCTGGCAACACGGGATCCGCACCGAATCCGAGCACCTCGACCTGCCGGGGGCCGGCTGGATCACCCATCTGCGGGAAAACCTCGCGGCGACCGGGTTGCTGCGCTTCATTCTTTTTTCCGCTTGGGTCAGCTTTTGGCTAGGTTTTGTCGGGCCCTTCGTGCCGGTCTTCAGCTTCGAGGAACTGGGGCTGCAGCCGGGCCGGTTCACCCTGCTGGTCATCATCGCCACGGTGGCGGCCATTTTCGCCTGGCCGTTCTGGGGACGTCAGGTGGACCGGCGCGGATGCCTGCCCATCCTCATCGTCGGCCTCGTGGCATGGGAGTTGCAGAACTACCTATGGGTCGTTCTCAACGCGGGCAACACCTGGCTGCTTTACCCGATGTGGGCTTTCGGCGGATTTTTCAGCACGGCGTATTTTGCCGCGGGCTTCAACCTCCTGCTGAAGCTCGTCCCGCCGCACGCAAAGCTCGCCGGGGTCAGCCTGCATCTGGCGCTGACCTCGGTGGCCGCGGCGGCGGCCCCCATTGCGGCCGGGGTCCTGCTTACGCATTTCTTGGAAGCCGGTGCGGGGATCGCCGCCTACCGCGTGGGGTTCGCGGTCAAGTCCACGGCGGTGCTGGCCGGGTTGCTTTTTCTGCGGGGCCTGCGCGAACCGCAGTGCTCGACCGGGACTTCACTGCCCGGCGCCTTCCGCACACTGCGTCAATTGCTCGGGGCGCAGAGCGCCGCTTTCCTCGGCAGTTGGAACACGCGGAGGACCAGAAACCGCCGCGATGAGGAGGATCGGTGAAAAACCGGACCCCTCCCCGCTTGCCGCCGCTGGCCGACCATGAAAGAACGAGGCCATGGCAGCGCTGACCATGGAAGAGATCGCCGGAGGCTCGCACCATTTCACCTGGCGCGGGGCCGACGGCACGCCCTTTCCGGGCCTGCTCTGGGAGGCGGCGGCGAAGAGCGCAACGGCCAATGTGCTTTGCATTCATGGATTGAGCGGAGCCGCAGCCGACTTTGGTCCCCTCGCCCGGCATCTCGCGGCGGCCGGTTGCACGGTGCGCGCGGTCAATCTGCGCGGGCAGGGCAATGATCCGGACCCGGGGCGTCGCGGGCATTTTCTTGATCCGGCTGCCTGGCGCGAGGATCTGGCGGTGTTCGCCACGGGGTTTGAGCAGGACGCCCCGCTTTTTGTCGTGGGCGAGAGCATGGGAGCACTCGTGGCGGTCGATGCGGTGGCGCACGGCGCCCTGCGCCCCAAGCGCGTGGTCCTGGCCGCACCCGTGACGCAGACGCGCGCGGCCGTGCCGGGCTGGGTGGTCACGCTCCTGCGGGCCGCGGCCGGGGTTTATCCGCGGGCGAAATTGTCGCCGCTGCGCTTCGTCCACGGGAAGACGGCGCTGCCGCGGTTGACCGCCGACGACGACTACATGGCCTACCTGCAAACCATCCCGCACCGCGTCGGCGGGTTCACCATCGATTTTCTGGCCAAGTTCGAGGATCTGATGCGGGGCGCGCGGGAAAATGCGGGCCGGATCACGGCACCGACGCTTCTGCTGGCCGGCGGGCACGATGTTTTCATCCGGCCGGACCAGAGTCGTTCGTTTTTCGACTCGCTCGGGGCCGAGGAGAAGGAGTTTTGCCTTTATCCCGACAGCCACCACTTGCTCTGGCACGATGTCGATCGGGACGATGTGCTGGCCCGCATCAGCCGGTGGATTGCGGAGGGATGCAGGTGAAAGCCGAGGCACGACGGGTAGCCGAGAATCCCGCGCCGCACGATCCGTGGCGTCGGTGGGGCCCGTATGTTTCGTCGCGGCAGTGGGGCACGGTGCGCGAGGATTACAGCGAGGACGGTGACGCATGGGGTTACTTCACCCACGAACACGCCCGCAGCCGGGCCTATCGGTGGGGGGAGGATGGCATCTTCGGGATTTGCGATCGCGACCAGCACCTGTGCTTCGCCCCGACGTTTTGGAACGGGCAGGATCGGATGTTGAAGGAACGCTTTTTCGGGCTGACCGGACCGCAGGGCAATCACGGCGAGGATGTGAAGGAGGACTACTGGTATCTTGAAGCCACGCCGACCGGCTCGTGGCTGCGTGCGCTCTATCGCTACCCGCAGCAGGCTTTTCCCTACGATCAGCTCGTGACGGAGAACGCACGTCGCACGCGCCTTGAACCGGAATATGAGCTGGCCGACACGGGCGTGCTCGACGGACGGCGCTACTTTGACCTTGAGGTGACTTACGCCAAGGCCTCGCCGGAGGACATCCTCATCCGCATCACGGCGACCAACGCCGGTCAGGCGGGCGCACCGCTGTGGATTTTACCCACGCTTTGGTTCCGCAACCGCTGGTCGTGGGACCTCGTGCAACCGAAGGAACCTGCCCTCGCGGCGGCAGAACACGCGCTGATTTTGGCGCGCGAGCCGTCCTTGGGCGAGTGGGTGCTCGAAGGTGCGGCGGCGGACGAAGTGCTCTTCACCGAGAACGAGACAAACAACGAACTTCTTTTCGGCAGTGCGAATGCCTCGCCGTTCACCAAGGACGCGTTTCACCGCCATCTCATCGGGGGCGAAGCAGGCGCCGTGAATCCCGCGCACATGGGAACCAAAGCGGCGGCGGTCTACCGTCGGAATCTGGCGCCGGGAGAAACATGGACCCTGCAATGGAGCCTGCGTCGGTCCGGAAGCCCGCGGCGGACCGCGGAGGAGTTCGACCGGCACATGGCCGAGCGGGCCCGCGAGTGCGCGGACTTCTACGAGGATCTGGCCGCCCCCGGCCTCGACCCCGCGGCGCGCGGCGTCCAGCAGGAAGCGCTCGCCGGCCTCGAGTGGAACAAACAATTTTACCACTACGATGTGCGCAAGTGGCTCGACGGAGATCCGGCCTTTCCCCCGCCGACACGCCGAACTCCGCGCAACAAACAGTGGCAGCATTTCATCGCGCACGATGTTATTTCGATGCCCGACGACTGGGAATATCCGTGGTTCGCCTGCTGGGATTTGGCTTTCCACTCCATCCCGCTCTCGCTCTCGGACCCGGCCGCGGCCAAGCACCAGCTCAAGCTGCTGCTCAAGGAGTGGTATATGCACCCGAACGGGCGGCTGCCGGCTTACGAGTGGAACTTCGGCGACCCGAATCCCCCGGTCTACGCGTGGGCCGCGCTGCGAACCTATTTTGCCGATGCGCGTCAGACGGGCCAAAAGGACCGGCTTTTTCTTGAGCACGTTTTCCATGCGCTGTTGATCAACTTCACCTGGTGGGCCAACGCCGCCTCGCGCGACGAGGAGTTGGAGGTTTTCGGCGGGGGATTTCTCGGACTCGACAACGCCAGCCCGTTCAACCGCAGCGAACCGCCGCCGGAGGGCGGCTATCTGGTGCAAAGCGACGGAACCAGTTGGATGGCCATGTTCGCTCTCGACATGCTGCTCATCGCGCTGGAACTGGCCCGCGAAAACATCGCCTACCAGCCACTGGCCGGGAAGTTCCTCATGCATTTTCTCTACATCTCCTCCAGTCTGGACCTCACTGGATGCGAGGGGGCGGACCTTTGGGATGAGGTGGACGGTTTTTACTACGACCAGTTGCATCTGCCCGACGGACGTCGCATCCCGATCAAGCTGAGATCGATCACGGGCTTGATCCCGCTCTTTGCGGTGGAAACCGTGCCGCGCGAATTGGCGGACGTCGGGCGTCCGCTGGTCAACCGCTGGCATTGGTTCCTCAACCGCCGACCCGACATGGAGCAACGGGCCGATCGCTGGCGGCGGCCCAACAACGACGGGGTGCATCTTTTCTCCGTGCTTGATCGGCCGAAGTTGGAGCGGATTCTCGCCGTCCTGCTCGACGAGAAAGAATTCCTCGGGCCCTTCGGCATCCGTTCGCTCTCGCTCTGGCACCGCGACCACCCATACAACCCGGTGATCGAAGGATGCCACTGCCGCGTGGACTACACGCCAGGCGAATCGACCAGCGGGCTTTTCGGCGGGAATTCGAATTGGCGCGGCCCGGTCTGGATGCCGGTCAACCACCTCATCATCGAATCCCTGCGCAAATATCACACCTACTACGGGGACACGCTGACGGCGGAGTTTCCCACCGGGTCGGGGCGACGTCTTCATCTTGGAGCCATCGCCGACGAGCTGACCACGCGCCTCACTTCGCTTTTTCTGCCGGGGCCCGACGGAAGACGGCCCGGCGATGGAGGGCGCGACGGCGAGCCGCGGCTGTTCCACGAGTATTTCCATGCCGATACCGGGCAGGGTCTCGGGGCCTCGCACCAGACAGGCTGGACAGCCTGCATCGCGGACCTGCTCCAACGCAGGGGCCCCGCGTAACCCGGCGGGACCTGCTTGTCTTCCCTCGCAGGAACAGACAATCTGGCTCTTCGTCGACCCAACCAAAACCGTCCTCCATCTGCTCATGAAAATTTACCTCAACGGCAAGCTCGTCCCCCGGGAGGAAGCCTGCGTCTCCGTCTTCGACCATGGTCTTCTTTACGGGGACGGAGTGTTTGAGGGCATTCGGTTTTATGCCGGCCGCGTTTTTCGTCTCGATGAGCACCTTGAACGCCTTTACCGCTCGGCCCGCGCCATCGCGCTGAACATCCCCATCGACCGGGGCGCCATGTCCCTCGCCGTGCTCGAGACGATCCGGGCCAACGGGATGACCGACGGCTACGTGCGCCTCGTGGTCACGCGCGGGGAAGGCTCGCTCGGGCTCTCGCCCAAGAGTTGCCCGCAACCAACTATTTTTATCATCGCCGCCGGGATCAGCCTTTACCCCGAGGAAATGTATACGCACGGCCTCAAGGTGGTGACCTGCGGAACCCGTCGCATCGCCCATGGCGCGCTCAGCCCGATGGTCAAATCGCTCAATTACCTCAACAACATCATGGCCAAGATCGAGGCGGAGCAGGCAGGCGCCGGCGAAGGCTTGATGCTCAACGAGCAGGGCTACGTGGCCGAATGCACCGGGGACAACGTTTTCGTCGTGCTGGGCGGCCGCATCGTCTCGCCGCCCATCGCGGCCGGCGCTCTGGCCGGCGTGACCCGCGCGGTCGTCTTCGAGATGGCCCGCGAGGCCGGCATCGATATCCGCGAGGAAAACATCACCCGCTACGACATCTACACGGCCGACGAGTGCTTCCTCACGGGCACCGCAGCGGAGATCATTCCCGTGGTCGAACTGGACGCCCGTCTGGTCCATGACGGGAAACCCGGACCGGTGACCAAACGACTGACGGAAAAATTCCATGAGTTGACGCGCACCACCGGCACGCCGATCGGTTAACCTATGCTCTGCGAAGTCTGCCAGAAAAACGACGCGACGGTTTTCCTCACGCAAATCGTCGAAGGGAAAATGCAAAAGGCCAATCTCTGCGAGGGCTGCTCCAAGGAGAAGGGCGTGAGCGACCCGACCGGTTTCGCCCTCGCGGACATGCTGCTCGGGCTGGGGGCCTCGCAGCAGATCGAACGCGGGCAGCCGTCGCAGCACTGCCCGGTCTGCGGGTTCACCCAGGCGGATTTCAAAAAAACCGGCCGACTCGGCTGCAGCGCCTGCTACGATACCTTTGCCGACGGCCTGGCCAATCTCCTCAAGGGCATGCACAAGGGACTGATTCACACCGGGAAGATGCCGGCCCGCCTTTCGCGGCAATTCGCCATGGCGGACCGCGTGAAGACGCTCGAAACCGAATTGGAGCAGGCGGTCAAGCAGGAGAAATACGAGGATGCGGCGCGCCTCCGCGACGAGATCCGCCAACTCGAGCACGAACTGCAGGCATGACCTTCGACAACATCATCGCCAAGCCCGGCCAATGGTTGCAGGGCGAAGGCCCGCACGGAAAAATCGTGGTCAGCAGCCGCATCCGTCTGGCCCGCAACCTCCGCGAACGCCCCTTCCCCGGCTGGGCTAAAAAGTCCGAGCGGCTGCAAATCCTCGGCGAAATACGCGACCACGTCAGCGCCATCCCGGCCATGCAGGCCGGCTACGCGGCCGCTCTGGCCGACTTGACCTCCTTGCAGAAGCAAATCTTGGTGGAGCGCCACCTCGTCAGTCGCGAGCACGCGGCAAAAAATGCCGGCAGCGGCGCGGTCGTCATCAGCCACGACCAGCAACTCAGCATCATGATCAACGAGGAGGATCACCTCCGCATGCAATCCCTCCTCCCCGGGCTGCAACTGCGCGAAGCCTTCCGCATCAACAACGAGGCCGATCTTTTTCTCGAGGACCGGCTGCCCTACGCCTTCCACCCCGAACTCGGCTACCTTACGGCCTGCCCGACCAACGTCGGCACCGGCCTGCGGGCCTCGGCCATGGTCCACCTGCCCGGCCTCGTCCTGGCCGAGCAGATCAACCAGATCGTCAACTCGGTGGGCAAGATCGGGCTGGCTGTGCGCGGCCTCTACGGCGAGGGCACCGAGGCCCTCGGCAACCTCTTCCAAGTCTCCAACCAGACAACCCTCGGCGAAACCGAGGAGGAAATCATCGACCGACTGGGCAAGGTCATTGAGCAGGTCATTGAGCACGAGCAGAACGCACGTCAGACCCTGCTCGAGCGCCGGGCCAACATGCTGCTCGACCAGATCGGCCGCGCCTACGGCATCCTCGGGAACGCCCGCTCGATCGCTTCGAAAGAAACGCTCAACCTTCTCTCCATCCTCAAACTCGGAGCCGATCTCGGGTTGTTCCCCGAGCCGACCCAGTTGGCCGTGGACGAGCTTTTCATCACCACCCAGCCGGCGCACCTCCAACTCGGGGCCAAGGAGGAAAAATTGAGCCCGGAGGAACGCGACACCTTGCGCGCCGACTTGGTCCGTGCAAAAGTGAAAAATATTCCGGAGCCCAACATCGCCAAGGTCGGACCGGCGACCAACGGCCGGAAAAAGAACCAATGAACAATTTCACTCCACGCGCCCAACAGGTTCTGGCCCTGGCCCGCAAGGAAGCAGATCGCTTCAATCACAATTACGTGGGAACCGAACACCTGCTGCTCGGGCTGATCAAACTCGGCCAGGGTGTGGCCATCAATGTTCTGGCCAAGATGGGCCTCGACCTCGAGACCGTGCGCATGGAGGTGGAGAAACAGGTCGGCTCCGGTCCCGAAACCAAAATGGTCGGCAACATTCCCTACACCCCTCGGGTCAAGAAGGTCCTCGCCCTGGCCGGCAAGGAAGCCAAGGCCCTCGGGCACTCCTACGTCGGCACGGAACACATTCTGCTCGGACTGCTCCGCGAGGGCGACGGTGTCGCGGCCAAGGTTTTGAAAAATCTCGATGTCGACATCGAGCGCACCCGCAACGAAATCCTCCGCGAACTCAACCCGAATTTCAGTCCCGAGGAGGAGGAGATGGAGGGTGCCGAAGTCGGAGGCGGACCGGCCGGCAAGAAGGACGTCAAGACCCCGGCCCTTCGCGCCTTCGGCCGTGATCTCACCGAGGTGGCCCGCAAAGGCAACATGGACCCGGTCATCGGGCGGGCCAACGAAATCGAGCGCGTCATCCAGATCCTCTGCCGCCGGACCAAGAACAATCCTGTTCTCATCGGCGAGGCCGGCGTGGGCAAGACCGCCATCGCCGAGGGCTTGGCGCAGGAAATCATCGCCGGCAATGTTCCCGAGCTTCTCCGCGAGAAGCGCGTCATCACGCTCGACCTCGCCCTCATGGTGGCGGGAACCAAATACCGCGGCCAGTTCGAGGAGCGGATCAAGGCGGTGATGGATGAGATCCGCAAGAGCAAGAACATCATTCTTTTCATCGACGAACTGCACACCATCGTCGGCGCCGGCTCGGCCGAGGGCGCCATGGACGCCTCGAACATCATCAAGCCCGCCCTCTCCCGCGGCGAACTCCAGTGCGTCGGCGCGACCACCCTCAACGAATACCGGAAATACATCGAAAAAGATTCGGCCCTGGAGCGGCGCTTCCAGACGGTCAAGGTCGAGGCCCCCAGCGTGGAGGAGACCGTTCTCATCCTCAAGGGGATCCGCCCGAAATACGAGGCGCACCACAAGGCGAAACTGACCGACGAGGCCCTCGAATCAGCCGCCAAGCTTTCCGACCGTTATGTCACCGGACGCTTTCTGCCGGACAAGGCCATCGACGTGATGGACGAGGCCGGAGCCCGGGCGCGCATCCAGAACATGACCCGGCCGCCGGACGTCAAATCGCTCGAGACCGAAATCGAGGAGATTCGCGGGCAAAAGGAGGGGGCGATCAAGGCCCAGGATTTCGAAAAAGCGGCCGCCCTGCGCGACAGCGAGAAACAGGCCCGCGAAAAACTTGAGCAAATCATGACCGAGTGGCGGGCCAGCCGGGACGAGAAGGAAGTCGTGGTCGGCGAGGAGGAAATTCTCCACGTCATCTCCAAGTGGACCGGCATCCCGCTCTCGCGCATGGACCAGAACGAGACGCGCAAGCTGCTCACGATGGAAAACGATCTGCGCAAGAAGGTCATCGGCCAGGACGAATCCGTCATCGCGATCAGCAAAGCCCTGCGCCGTTCCCGCGCCGACCTCAAGGATCCGCGCCGCCCGATCGGGTCGTTCATTTTCCTCGGCCCCACCGGCGTGGGAAAAACCTTTCTGGCCCGCTCGCTGGCCGAGTTCATGTTCGGTGATGCCGACTCGCTCATCCAGATCGACATGTCGGAATACATGGAGAAGTTCACCGCCTCGCGCCTCATCGGTTCGCCTCCGGGCTATGTCGGGCACGAGGAGGGCGGACAACTCAGCGAGGCCGTGCGCCGTCGGCCGTATGCCGTGGTTCTTTTCGACGAGATCGAAAAAGCCCACCCCGACGTCATGCACCTGCTTCTCCAGATTCTCGAGGAGGGCAAACTCACCGATTCGCTCGGACGGAAAATCGACTTCCGCAACACCATCATCATCATGACCTCCAACGTCGGAGCCGAACTGCTGAAGAAGCAGACTTCCCTCGGCTTCGGCGCGGCCAAGCTGGACGAAAGTCACGAAGGCATGCGTGACAAGGTCATGGAGGAGACCAAGCGCGTTTTCAAACCGGAATTTCTCAACCGCCTCGACGACATCATCGTCTTCCACTCCCTGAGCAAGGAAGACCTCGAGCACATCGTTGACCTCGAAGTGCGGAAAGTCATCGACCGCCTCAAGGCCAAGGACATCACCGTTGTCCTCGAAGCCGATGCCAAGGAATTCCTCATCAGCAAGGGATACGACCCGCAATACGGGGCGCGCCCGATGCGCCGTGCCGTGGAGCGCTACCTGGAGGATCCGGTGGCGGAGGAAATCCTTCGCGGCAGCTACAAGCCAGGGCAGGAACTTCGCGTGGCCCGCGAGGGAGAGAAGCTCGTCTTCAAGACGAACAACGAAGCCGAACCTCCCGCGCTGGCCGCAGCCGAAAAGTCCGACTAGGCCGCACCGCACCCGAGGAAGCGGGCTTGGAGACCGCTGCAGCCGCCATTGGTTTCGCCTCACCCCGCGCCGCGCAAAAGTGCAGGCAGAATCGATTTTGGCCGCCGAGGCATTCGCCTGGCGCCAACACCGCTCCGCACACCACAAAGCGCGGAACTGCTCGGGCCCCAGTAGTCCGCACAACTGAGGATTGCTCTCCTTCCCCCCGATACATGGACTTTCTGCAGAAAGTCCATGTATCTCCAAGGGCCCATGGTGATTGAATTGACGGTCGTCGGGGGCAGTGACGAGCCGCGCGGGACCACGACCTGTCTTCCTTTGCTCCGCAGTAAGCCGAGGGGGTCCGGGCTATCGTGCATGCGTCGCCTTGGCCCTTAGGTCTGGGGACAGCCGTGACCGATGCCAAAGATCAAAGGTTGGGAGCAAATGCGCCCTGCGACGATCGGTGCTAACGGAGGTCCCAGCGAAACCCCGCTTCCACGGCGGGGCCGGGCAGATGCCATTCCGCTGCCGCTGGTGCGGTGACACCCCGGCCGAATACTCGTTCAGCCGCGAGTTCCCCTGGGCCGTTGTCCAGACCGTCGGCCATCGGCGCGATGCCGGTGTTAAGCAGCAAAACGAGCTGGCTGGCCCGTAAGGATGGGGCCGCCGCAAGGGCCAAAACCCCGTTGGTCAGTGGACCCGACGCGCGCATGGTAACTTGGAATGCGCCAGCCTGGCCCGATCCGGACAGATCGAGCAACGGCTGCCATGGCTGTTCGCTGGTGAGACGCACGGTTCCGATCACGTTGAAAGAGGCGCCCGAAGGAACCCCCACCTTCAGGCTCTCGATGCCCAAACTCCCGGAGATCGACGGCTGGCCGAGGGCCCCCTCGATTTGCAGATCGGGTCGGAGAAGACCGGCATCTTGGTCTGCTCCGACTGGCACCGGCTGGCTGGAGGTCAGGCGAACCAGCGTGCTCCAACCAGCGAACGGCGGCTGGCTGAAGGCCCATGGCGTTGAGACTCCTGCAGGTTCCGGCGCGGGCGCCGTTTGCGGCACGATTTCCAAACGGCGGAGCACGCGACTGCCGCCCAAATCCACGGCACCCTCGACCGAGCCAGCACCAGATCCACCCTTCGCCGTCAGTTCCATCGTGCCCTGCAGCAGGAGATCTTCGCTGCGGAAAAAACGCAGATTGGTTCCGCGGGCAAAAAGATCATAGACCGGCCGCTCCATCTCGCGGAAATCGACCCGCCCCCCGAGATCCAAAGCCCCCTCGCCCATCGTCGCCCGGGTCGTCTCGAGGTTGGCCTGCGTTCCAGCGAAGGCCACCTTGGTCTGCAAATCCACGAGCGGCTCCCAGCCCTTGGCAAACTCAAGCCGCCCATCAGTCCACTCGATCACGCCATCCAGATGCGGTTCGGCGGCGGTGCGCGACGCCTTGAGGTCGCCGGACACCTTGCCGTCCGCAAGGCGAAACGCTCCCAGCTTCGGGCCGAATGAACCCAAGTCCAGCGAGGGGATCGCGAGATGCATTTCCCAAGGAAGACGACCGTCAATCATTGTCCAACCGCCGTCCGCACCGTCGCCCATCAGCGGCAAGTTGGCGGTGAGCTGCACCGGCTTCGCGCCGTCCGGGTGAAGCTTGGCTGCGACCGAGGCGCGGCAATCTTTCACCTGCAGGGTCAACTCGGCCCGCGATGGAGGCAGCGAAAGCGAGGGAAACTTGGCCCGCAGGCCCTCCACAGTCAGGTGTCCATCGACCAAGGCGTTTTCCCACGGCCCGCTCGCATTGAGGCGAAGATCCACCCGGCCGCGGAGCGAGGTTTCCTGACCAAACAGTTCGACCAGCGAGCCCAACTCGAGGTCTTCCGAACGCACGGAGGCGTAAACGTCCTTGGCGGTCATGATCGTCTCGCTCCACGGGCGCCGGTTCAGCACGGCCTCGAGGGAGACGGGCAGAAAAAGCTCCCCGCGCAGCAGGCGGGTGCGCCGGCTGAACAATTGAATGTCCTGCACGCTCAAACCCTTGGCCCCGAAGTAGAGCGACGAAGAGAGCGAGAGGAGCCCGCGGTCAAGCAGGAATCGGCTGACATAAACATTCCCCGGTGAGTAAGTCGCGGCGAGGTTGGCGTTGATTGGAACGGGGTTGAGATCGCCGGTGAACCTGACCAATTCAAGGCTGGCCACGCCGGAGTGTGCGGCACCAGCCCCGTCGCCTTCCCAGAAAAGCAGCACTCCGCCCTCCCTCGCCCAGTCCGGCGCAAAACGCCCGAGCGGCTCGAGATAGCGCGCAATCTCCCGCACCCGCAACTCGAGACGCCCTTGATAGGATACTTTTTCCGCGACGGAGACACGTCCGTCACCACGCAGAAAATTAACCCCGCTCCACGCCTCGATGCCGCCGAGCGTGATGTCACGACCGGCAGAAACGGCATCCGCCTGGGCCCAGTCAACCGTCATGCCCCGCATGCGGAGGTTCCACGCGCGCAGGCTGGACCAGCCATTGCTATCGCTCGCCGTGCCCGCGGCCGAGCCGTGCGCTTCCAGGCCACCGGAAGCAACTTTCCACCGGTCTCCGGCTAATGCGGCAAGTGCGCTCAAATCGCCGACCTCCACGCGCCAGGCCGCTTGAAACGGCGCTTCACGCCAGGGCCGGTTGGCCGCGGGAATCTCGACCCAGCCGGAAAGGTCCACAAGGTTGGAGGGCTGCCGCAGGAGGAACTGATCCAACTGCAACTTGCGTCCGGCCAGGCTCAGTCCGAGTTTACCCTCCTCGAAAACGCGCGCCCCGGCGGCAAAATCCCGCACCTCCGCCCGCAGGGCCAACTGCGCCTCGGCCGGATGCTGCGGATCGCCGTTGAACGTCAGCTTGGCCGCATCAACCCGCCCCTTCCATCCCCCCGGCCAGAGAAGAAATCCACCGGCCTCCTCGAGTGAAAGATTCCAAGCATTGACCGACAACTTCATGGCGGCTTCATCCAAGACGAAGTCCGCCTGCACGAAGCCACCGAACATGGTCGAAGCAAGTCTTGCTGTCGGCGGACCCACTAGGGCGAAGGAAAGTGCGTCCAGCGTGACATTCTCCGCGAGGCTCAAATCCGCAAGGTAAAGGCTGCCGCTGTTCCAGCCCGTGACGGCCCGCAGATTGCTCCACTCCTTCTGCCAGTCGCCCCGGCGGAACATGACGCGGGCCGCCTGCCAGTCACCCGGAGCGGCCTCATCGAGCCGCCCGGCCATACCCTCAAAAATCAAGACATGCGGCCCGTGCCGCAAGACGAGCTTCGAGGATGTGAGGTCCAGCAGCTGCGGGACCAGCGCAAGCGAGGGAACGGAAGAGGCAGCCTCTGCGCGCGGGGCGGCCGACGTCACGACCGCCGGACGCTCGATCACCACCGTGCCGGCTAGTTCGCGCACCTCCACTTTCTGCACCCAGCGACGGGGCGATTGCAGCCACTGCCACGGCGCGGTCCAAAGCACCTCGACCCGCTCCGCCCGCAGGCTTGTGCCGTTCGCGCCGGCCAACTCCACCTGCTCCAGCACGAGAGGTGAGGAAATTGCTGCACGGACCCGCCCCACGCGCAAATCGTAACCCGAGCGGGCTGAGACCCAGGGCACGAGATGTCCGGCCACCCAACTAAGGATCGCCGCCTGGCTGAAAGCCACGGCCAACAGCACCGCAAGGAGAAGACCAAGACGGACGAGACGCTTGCGGGAAGGGGGGGAGGCGGCGGAGGCGGACTCGCTCATGTCGCGACCTGCTCGATTGATGATCGAGTCGGGGTCATGTCCCTAAAAAGTTGCAGCCCTCCTCGTCGAATGACGAGAAGGGCTGCTGTTCCCCCCAGAACAATCTTTACTAAAGATGCAGACATACTAACGAAGGTCGCCCCGGGCGCAAGGAAAAATTTCAAAATTTTTGAGTAATGACGCTAAAATCTCTTTAAACTGCTTTTTACCATATATTTACAAATTGTTACAAATGAGTAACAAGGCGCAAATAGGGCATTTATTTGAAGATCAGCATCCGAATCCCTATCAGAATCATAAGGATTGCGAAGACCCGTGCGAGGGTTTCGTTGGAAAGATACTTGAGCCAGTCCGCGGCGAACCATGCGGTGCAGGCGGCGCCGAGGACGACGGGCAGCACAACGGGCCACTTGACCAGCGAGGCGGCCGAATACTTCACGGTGGCCACCATGGAGACGACGATGATGACCGCGAGCGACGTGGCCACGGCGGATTTCTGGTCGAGGGCGAGTAAAAAGACGAAGGCTGGCACCATGATGAGGCCGCCGCCCACCCCGCAAAGCGCGGCGAGAATTCCGGTCAGCGCCCCGATGCCGATCCCGAGGATGAATTGCCACACGGTCATGCTCCCGCGGGCGCCTCCGTCGCCAACCAATCGAGGCGATGATCGACCATGCGATCGCCGTCAAACTCGAAAAAACCGCGGAAGCTGCGCCCGGTCAGCAACCCGGGCAGCCAGTGGCGGTCATCCGCCCACATGCGGTCGTAGGGGATTTCGTCCACACGCACCCAATGCGGAATCGCCTCGTCGGTTTCGACCGGCTCACCGTCACAGCCAGCGGCGAGAAACACCGCGCAGTGCAGGGAGTATCCGTCGGCGAATTGAAAGTTGAGCTCGCCGCGCAATCGCGGATCGCGGGGCACCACGCCCAATTCCTCGCCAACCTCACGCACGGCGGCCTCCAACGCCGTTTCCCCGGGCTCGAGCCGTCCGCCGGGGCCATTGATTTTGCCCGCTCCCAATCCGCGCTTCTTGTGGATGAGCAAAACCTCATCGCCCCGCGTGATGAAACAAAGGTTGGCCCTTTCCCGCGGTTCCCAATTGGCCCAGTCGGTCGTCATGCGCAGAGGGTGGGCCGAAACCGCTAGCGGGCGGAACTCCGGATCGGCACCACCAACACCGGACAGGGAGCGTGCTTGAGCACACCGTTGACGACGCTGCCCGTAAAGAGGTGGTAAAGGGCGCCGTGGCCGTGGGAGCCCATGACAATGAGTGAGGCGCTGCATTCCTTGGCTGCGGCGATGATTTCATCCGCCGGCAAGCCAAACCGCACCGAGGACTCGCAGCTCAGGCCCTGGGCTTGCAGCTTGGCGGACAGCTCGTTGACCTGGGCGGTTTCGACCCGCTTCTCACTCTCGAAGTTTTGCCCGGCGTTGAGCCTCATCATTTCCGGGTCGGTTTCGAAGCCGGCCACCTCCGCGATCGGCTCGATCACATGCAAAAGGAAAAGCCCGCACTCCCGCCGACGCGCCTCCTCGGCCGCCGCGGCCAGCAGGCTTCCTGCGGGGTCGCTGAAATCCACCGGAACCAGAACCATCTTCATGGCTGCATCATCAGCCCGCCCACCCCCGCGGGGCCAGCGAGAAATCAGGCCACCCGCCCGATGGACACTGGCCCGGCTTTATGGCAGTTTCGAGTCATAGAAATGACCGCGGCTATTCTGATCGTGATCCTCACCCTCCTCGCGTCTTCCGTCCGCGCCGAGGAGACGAATGAAATTATGGTGGACGATTTCGCCCGCGAAGAATTGGGGGTCAACGAGCTCACCGCTCCCTCGATCCAGGGATTGTTCGCCGACCTGGAGGCCTTCAAGCCCATCCCGATCGCCTTGATTGCCGAGACAGACTTTGACCGTGTCTATAACAACCGCTTCCAGACCTCGCTTAATTTCGGCGCGCTGATCTGCGACGGATTTTTTGCCGTGCTGGCCGAGCAGAAGCCGCTCATCCAGCAAGTCGGCCGCTCCCTCCTTCGTCAGGCCAGAAGCCTCGCGGTCGGCCAGCGACTCTCGACCCACGCCAACAGCCTGCTGGAACTCGGCCAGCGTGGCGATTGGGCCGAGCTGAAACTCGAACTGATCAAGACCCAGAGCGATGTGGAGCAGGCCATGATCGAGCTGCGCGACGAGGAGATGGCCCACATGGTGAGCCTCGGCGGATGGCTTCGCGGGCTCGAGATCGGGACCATCGTGACGGCGGAAAATTACAGCCCGCAACGCGCCGCCGGCCTGATCAAGCCCGAGGTCATGGACTACTATCTCGACCGTCTGCAGACACTGAACCCACGGATCAAGAACAGCGAGGTCGTCACCGGTATCACCTCGCGCCTCGAAACCATCCGCGCCATCACGGCCGAGGCCTCGGGCCGCGCCCCGTCGCTTTCGGAGGTCCAACGCATGCGTGATCTGGCCATCGAGATCAACCAGACCATGTCGGCCCCGGTGGACAACGAGGGCCGAATCATCAAGGCCCCCTAGCCGCGACCGGACGCACCCATGCCGGTTGTCTTCCGCCCGCCCCCGCACAGCCGTGCGCCGGCGCTGCACCGCGCGGCGGAAAACTTTTTCCGCGCCACGTGGGAGGATTTTCCCCAGGACGCCGCGGGACTCGGGTTGAAGGAATACCGCGGAAGACTCGGCCCGAACGATGCGGCCACGCACCGTCGGCAGGCAGACCGTCTCCGCCAGACCTTGGCGGCCATTGAGGCCATGCCCGCGTTCGCCGGCGACGACTGGACCGACCGCCGCGCGTTCCTCGCCAGTTTGCGCACCGGCCTGTTCTTCCACGCCACGCATCCCCGTTGGCAGCTCGACCCGCAAACCCACAGCGGCACGGCGGTCAACAGCGTCTTTCACCTCCTCGTGCGCGAAGCCGGCGATCTTCGTTCCGCCGCACCGGACATCCTCTCGCTGCTGGCCGACACCCCTCGTTTTCTCGACGAGGGCTTCTCCTGCCTGCGCCGTCCGGTGCCGCTTTGGACGGAATTGGCCATCCGCTCGAGCCGTCATGCGGCCACTTTTTTCACCCAGGCCGCCGGGCAGATCACGCCGCTGGCCCCGTCCCCCAAGCGGGCGGCGCGCCTGTTTGCGACGGCGGCGGATGCCTTCCGCGACTACGCGCGGCGTCTGGAGAAAATCAAGACCGGCCCGGCCGACAGTTTCGCCGTGGGCCGCGACCATTTTGAGTTTCTCCTCCGCGAGCGGCTCGGCACCGACGCGAGCGCCCACGAACTTCTCCACGAGGGCCAACGCCTCGTGGCGTCCGTCGGCCAGGAACTCAAGCGCGAGGCCGCGCGCTTCGGTCGTCGCTCAGCGCATGACCTCATCGAAACACTGCGCCACGACTGGCAGCCATCTGCCCCCGACCTTCTCACCGAATACACCCGCGTTACCGCCGGCATTAAGGCCCAGTTGGGCCGCGCCGGAGTCGTCAGCCTGCCCCGCGGGGAAAAACTGAAGGTCGTCCCCGTGCCGGATTTTCTGCGCGAACAATTTCCCACCGCCGCCTACAGCGCCCCGGGCCCCTTTGATCCGGATCAAACCGGGATCTTCTGGGTCAACGACCTCTCAGCCTCAGCCCCTACGCCAGCTGCGCGCCAGGCGGAAGTGGCCCAGCATTTCGGGCTCGAACTGACCTGCGCCCACGAGGCGTATCCGGGGCATCACCTGCAGTTCATCATGGCCAATCGTCATCCCAGCCGACTGCGCCGGATGTTTTCCCACGCAATTTTTTACGAGGGGTGGACGCTGTGGTGCGAGAAACTCTGCCTTGAGCGGAAGATTTACCGCGCCCCGCATGCGCGCCTGATCCAATTGCATGACGCCCTCTGGCGCGCGCACCGCATTCTCGTGGACATCGGCCTTCAGACGGGCGGCCTGTCCCACGCGGGGGCCACGCGGCATCTGATGGAAAATGTCGGTTTCACCCGGGCCCGCGCCGCCGCCGACGTCAACTGGTATACCGCCGCGCCCACCGTGCCCATGAGCTACCTGCTCGGGCGGGTCGAAGTGGAGAAACTTTTCGCCTCCCATCGCGGGACGTTGCGTGAATTCAACGACCGCCTGCTCTCGCACGGCACCGTGCCGTTCGGTTGGGTCCGATCGCCGGAGGCGGCTTAACCTCCGGATCTCTCACTTCGGGCGCGCCTTGAGCAACCTCTCGAAGGCGGCCAAGGTCTCCGGGCTAACGTGATGCTCCATGCCTTCGGCGTCCTTTCGTGCGGTGCCGCTGGAAATGCCCAGGGCCTCCAGGAAAGCCACGACCTTTTCGTGGCGACGCTTCGCTTTGGCCGCCAATTTGCGCCCGGCCTCGGTCAAAAAGATGGAACGGTAGGGCTGGGTTGTCGCCCAGCCCTCGCGCTGTAGCCGCTGCACGGTGCGAATGACGGTCACATGCGTGACCCCGAGGGATTTGGCCATGTCCGTGGCGCGAGCCTCGCCATGCTCGGCGATCAAATCCGCGATGGCTTCCACGTAGTCCTGCGCCCGCTCCTGGGCGTGCGCCAGGCGGGTCAGACGCTGGATGGCCGCCGTGTCCCGGCCGCTTTTGGCCGTGGGCTGGCGGGCGCTTTTTGGCGCGGAGGGGGAACGCTTTTTCAAACTCTTCGTAGCCATCATTATCTCTTTTGCCACAAAAGAAGTCGTCGACCAACTGAACGTTCAGCGTGTATACGATTACTCACATTGTAGCTTAAGCTACATTTTTTCGTAACAGCGACCCGGAAGACAAGGGACCATGATGCGCAAAACCTGTCTCAGCACAATCGCCGCGGCCTTCGCCGCTCTGTGCGTGGCCGGAACAACGAACGCATTCGCCCAGAAAAGAATCAAAGCGGCCACAACCATCGGCATGGCGGCCGATCTGGTGAAGCAGGTCGGCGGCGACCGTGTGGCCGTCGATCAACTGATGGAGCCCGGTGTGGACCCGCACCTTTACAAACCGACTTCCGGGGATGCCGCCCGGCTGAGCAAGGCCGATGTGATCTTTTACACCGGTCTGATGCTTGAGGGGCGCATGGGCGGTCTTTTTGCCAAGTTGGCCCGGACAGGCAGGAGGGTCTATCCGATCACGGAAAGCGTGCCGGAAAGCCAGTTGACCGAGCCGGCGGAGTTCGAGAGCCACTACGATCCCCATATCTGGTTCGATGTGAGCCTGTGGGCGCAAACCGTTCCAACCATCATCAAGGGCCTGAGCGAAGTCGATCCGGCCGGCCAGGAGGCCTATGAAAGGAACGGTGCCGACCTGGTGGCCCGGCTGACCGAGCTGGATGAATGGTGCAAGGAAACCGCCGCGCAACTGCCCGAAGCCCAGCGCATTCTGGTGACCAGCCACGACGCCGGGGCGATGGTTGTCGCCGCGGCATTGCGCTTCGTCGCGGCGTGGCTACCGGGCCTTTGGCGGGCGACAGTTCTTAGTCCCCCTTGGCGAAACAGTTGAGATAGGTGTAACCGTCGAGAGCTTTCTCGTAGTCATCGAGCAAACGCATGGCCTCGGTCGGCTTCATCCGGTCCTCCTTGATCGCGGCGTCCACCTGGACCTTGACCCGGCGAACCAGCTCGCTTTTTTCCCACTGGGTCAGGGCCAGCACGCTGCCGATGGTGTTGCCGCCGATGATTTCCTCGACGTAGTAGCCGCTCTCCTCGTCCTCATCGAGGAACAGGTGCATCTCATTGACCCGACCGAAGAGGTTGTGCATGTCGCCCATGATGTCCTGGTAGGCCCCGGCGAGGAAAAACCCGAGGTAATAGGGCCGCCCTTCCTCGGCGCGGTGCAGCGGCAGGGTCGGCTTGACGTCCTGCAGGTCGATGAAGCGCGCCATCTTTCCATCCGAATCGCAGGTGATATCAACGAGGGTCGACTCGCGGTCCGGCGCTTCGTTCAAGCGATGAATCGGCATGACCGGGAACAACTGCCCGAGGGCCCAATGGTCGAGGAGAGACTGGAAGATGGAAAAATTGCAGAGCACCTGGTCGCCAAGGGACACCTCCAAATCCTTGACCTCCTCGGGCACGTAGCGCATGCCGCGGAACAACTCGACAACCTTCGCGGCGATCTGCCAGTAAACCGTTTCGACCCGCGCCTTGGCCGGGAGATCGAGGAGGCCGAGCGCGAACATCGAGTCGGCCTTTTCCCGGATTTCCTGGGCGTCATGCAGACTCTCCAGCCGATGCTTGCTCGCGAGCGAAGCGTAGATGTCGATCATGTCCTGCACGACGGCCGGATCCCCCGGGGCCACGGTGACCGCGGCACCGCGCGAGACCTTCTCGATCGAGCCGAAAGCCTCGACGAGCAGGACCGAGTGGTGCGCCGCGATGGCCCGTCCGCTCTCGCTGACCAGCACAGGATGCGCGACTTTCTCCTCGTCGCAAACTTCCTGCACCGCCGAAACCACATCGCGGGCGTATTCGGGGAGGGTGTAGTTGACCGAGCTGTCGAAGGTCGTGCGCGAACCGTCGTAGTCGATGCCGAGGCCGCCGCCGACATCAAGGTATCCGAGTTCGTGCCCGAGCTTGTGCAGCTTGGCGTAGAAGCGCGCGGCTTCACGGACCGCCCGCTTGATTGTTCCGATGTCCGGAATCTGCGAGCCGACGTGAAAATGGACCAGCTTGAGACAATGTGCCATGCCCTCGCGCCGCAACATCTCGCTCGCGCCGACCAGCTCCGCGGTGGAAAGCCCGAATTTGGCATCCTCGCCGCCGCTCGTGGCCCATTTGCCCGCACCCTTGGTGGCCAGGCGGACGCGCACACCGATCCAAGGCTCGACGCCCATGGTCCGGGCGATGGCCATGATTTGCGCCAACTCCTCCACCTTCTCGACGACCATGACCAGCCGCTTGCCCAGCTTGCGCCCGAGCATGGCGTTGCGGATGTAGTCCGCATCCTTGTAGCCGTTGCAAATGATGAGGCTTTCCGCATCGGCGTGGATGGACAAAGCGGCGAGCAACTCCGGCTTGCTCCCGGCCTCAAGGCCGAAGTGAAACGGCTCGCCAGCCTCGACGATCTCTTCCACCACTTCGCGCAGTTGGTTCACCTTGATGGGAAACACTCCGCGGTAAACATTCCTGTAACCGGCGCCGGCAATGGCTTCGCTGAACGCTTCGTTGATCGTCCGCACCCGGTGCCGGAGCAAATCCTGGAAGCGCAGGGTCAGCGGGAACGATAGCCCGCGGGAGCGCGCCTCCTCGACCAGTTCCATGAGGTCGATCTCCCGTCCGGGCTCGCCGTCGGGACGAACCACGACATGCCCGTGGGAATTGATGGAAAAATAAGGTGAACCCCAGCGCTCCACATTGTAGAGCGCCAGCGCGGAGGAGATGTCCCAGTCTTGCATTAGGCGAGCGCGCTAATACGGCCGCACGGCCGCAAGATCAACCGCAATTCTTGCGGAATTTTCTTTGGCCGGATTTTGCCCTCGTCCAGACTGCCGCCGATGAGCCACCCCGCCCTGCCCCGGATTGAGCACGAAGTCACCGTCATGTTCTTCGACACGGACTGCGCGGGCGTGGTCCACAACCTCGCGTATCTTCGTTTCATCGAGACCGCACGGACCCTCATGGCCGGCGAAATGGGCATGCCCCTGCGCGAGATGGTCGATACCGGACTCTACCCGGTCGTCCTCCGCACAGAAATCGACTATCGCTCGCCCGGCCGCGTCGGCGAGGTCCTGCTCGTCCGCGGCGGCGTGTCGGAACTCGGCCGTGTCCGGTTCTGGGTCAGTTTCGAGATCATCCGTCCAGAGGACGGCACGGTGCTCGCGACCTGCCGCCAATCGCTCGCGCTCATCCGCATGCCGGGGGCGAAGGCCGAACGTCTGCCCGCCGAGTGGTTTGTCGCCGCGAAGGCGTAGCCTCACCCTCAGCCTTTGACCGAGCGCGCCACGGCCACCAGGGCCATGGTCAACTTTTCCCGCACGCCGGGCGCGAAGCCCCGCTTTTCGTGCAAAGCCAGAAGCTGCAGAACCCCGCAGCGCAGGAGGCTGGCGCTGGCCACCTCGAGATGCAGGGTCAACCCCCGCGCCTCGCCCCAGCCGGCACCGCCCGCCTCGGCGGCGCGATCCATCGCCCCGGTGGCCGCGTCGAGCAGGACCTCCGGACGCAAATCAACCGGCATGTTCCACGACGCCACCACCTCGCGGCCGTGCAGGAGCAAGCAGCTCTCGATGCCGGGCAGGCCGCAGCAGAGCCGCGGCACATCGGCCGGCGTGATCCTCTCCTCGGTGTGAAAAATATCCTGCAGCACCTTGTCCGCCGCCAGACTCCGGCCACTCCAGGCGGTTGTTGCCTTCTCCAATCGGGGCAGGCCGGCGAGAACGCGCGAGCGCAGAGTCTCGGGCAGTCCCACCGAGGCCGGCCACACCTCCAACTCCCGCACGACATGCAGCGGATGCTTTCCGGCGGGGCGAAGGGCGAGGGCTTTAGTCATGACTCCCAGTAGCAAACCTCCCCGGCGCCCCGCGGGCAAGCCCTCCGGTTTGGCTTGGGCAATTCGCCGACTCCGCGTAAAAGACAGCTATGACCCACGGCATCCTCCTCTTCCCCTGGCTGGCCATGGCAACTTTTTTCCGGACATGAAGACGGTGACCATCACGGAGGCCAAGAAGCACCTCGGCGCCTACCTCAAGGAGGCGGTCGAGGGCGGCAATGTCGGCATTATTTGCGGCCACCACATCGTGGCCCTGCGACCGGTCGCCGTGACCTCGCTCGACTTCAACGAGACGGGTGATCCGGATGTTGCCCAGCTGACCCACGAGCAGCGCGACATCCTTTATGCGCGGCTCAAGCAGGAGCGCAAAGAGGCCAAACGGCGGCGCAAGGAACTCCTCGCCGACACCCCGCAGGCTTGACCGGCCGCACGCCCGTTTTATGCTGGACACATGTCCAGCATACCCACCACGCGCCAGCGGCAGATTCTTGATTACATCCGCCGGCACCGGACCCGCCACGGCTTGCCGCCAACCATCCGCGAAATCCAGCATCACTTCGGCTTCGCCAGCCCGAACGCCGCCGCCTCCCACCTGCGGGCGCTGGGAAAAAAGGGACTGATCCGCCGCTCCCCCGGCGCGGCCCGGGCGCTGACCGTGACCGGCGACGAACGGCGGGAGGTGGCCGGCATTCCCGTTTATGGCGACATCCCGGCCGGCTTCCCCGACACGCGCGAGCAGCGACCCGACGGCTGCGTCTACGCCGACCTCGATTCGCTCGACATCCGGCGGACGGCCCGCACCTTCGCCGTGCGCGTGCGCGGTGACTCCATGACCGGCGCGCACATCCTCGACGGCGACATTGTTGTCCTTGAACTTCGCGAACCGAACCATGGCAACATCGTCGCGGCCCTGATCGACGGCGAGACCACCCTCAAACGCTATCTCCTGCGCCAGCGCCGCCCATTCCTCCGCGCCGAAAATCCCAAGTATCCGGATCTCATCCCCGCCCACGAGCTGGTCATCCAAGGTGTGATGATCGCGCTCTTCCGCAAACCGAAAGACGCCGGCCGGGCGATTGAGCCGTAGGACGAAGCGAAGAGGGGGCGAGCCGTATTGGTCTAGTGCTCCAAAAGATCGGCGCACACGGCGGCGGCCTCGAAATGCTTCTCGGCATACGCACGGGCCGCCTTTTGGTGATGGGCGTAATTGGCCGCCACCTCGGCCACCGCCCGGGCCGCACCTTCGAGATCGGAGAAGGCCAGCACGCCGTCGCCCGAGGGCAACGAATCACTCCAGCCGGTGTCCTGCACGACCACCGGTTTGCCCAAGGCCAGGTAACAAGCACTGCGGCAACTGAACCAGCCACTGCGGGATTTGACATAGCCGTTCTTGGCGATGCTCCACTCGGCCTTCGATCCGGCCAGAAAATCGCGATAGGTCAGGTAGTCGGGAAGGTAGATGTCGGGCTCAACGATGGTCCAGCCGTGCGATTCCAACATGGCGGTCGGTCGGCTTTTGCCCACCCCCTGCCCCATGGCCAGCACGAAACGCTCGGGCGTTTGTTCGGGCAGCAGCGCAAACCTCAGAAACTCTTCGTCCTTCTGACCGTAGCTCTCGCCGTCAAACTCCTTCGGCTTGTAGCTGGACCAATTCATTACCGTGCTCCACGCCCCGCGCGAAACGGTATCCGGCCTCTCCGCCCGCGGATTCCAGTGGTCGAGCGCGATCGGCTGGACCGTGGGATGCCAGGTGAGACCGCCGGTCGGAACCAGGCAGCCGGGACGTCCGATGTTCAGCCCGAAGGAAAAATGCCGGTCATGCAGACGGATGCGTTCCTCCGTGCCTGCGTGCGTGACCAACCCGATGTGGGTGAACATCGGGTCGCCATCCAAAAACAATTTCCTCCGGATTGCCGACGTCGCCTCGGTCAGCCAGGCCGCGCCGGAGACATTGATCAAAACGTCCGCCCCGGCGATGAGCTTGTCGACCTCGGCCGCAGCCGCGGGACCATGGTATTTTCCGTCGGCCCCGTTGCGGTAGATCCAACGATCGCCCATGTCGAAGGCCTCCATCACGCGGGCCAGATAGGCCACGTTGTGCGAACAATCCGCACTCGGCTCCTGCGCCACCGGATCGTAGGCCCACGCGCCCGTGTCCTCGAGATACCAGACCTCGTGCCCCAGGGCGCGAAACCCCAGCGCGTATTGGATGTAATCCCAGGTGACCCCGCCGAAGGCGTATTGACCGATCAGGCCGGTGACAATGATGCGCACGGTTTAATGTTCCGGGAGGATGATGGTGCAGGCCCTGCTGGAAAAAAAACGCCGCATGCGCCGAACGCTAACTTAAACCTCCCACCGGGTCAAAGGCCCCGGGGCGTGGACCCATGCGGAGTGGCACGTGCTGCGCTGACGCGACTTACCCCGCGCCCCAGCCGAGCAGCGGGGCGATGGTGCGGACCGTGAGCCAGATGAGAACCGCGCCGGCGATGTCGAGCATCAGGCCGTAGCGGACCATCTGCAAGAGACGCACCTCCCCCGTCGAGTAGGCCATGGCGTTCGGCCCGGTCGAAACCGGCAAGGCAAATCCGAAGCTGCTGGCGAGGCAACAGGCCAGCGCCACCGGCACGGGATCAAGGCCCGCAGACTGCGCGACGGCGATCATGGTCGGCACCATGACGTTGGCCGTTGCCGTGTTCGAAGTCGCGGTGCTCAAGAGCAGCGTGAGCCCGACGGCCACGGCAGAGAGTGTCCACACGCCGGCCCCGGCCCCCAGCGAGCCAGCCACCATGTCGCCGAGCGCCCGGGCCAGCCCGGTGTCGAAAACCTGTTTGCCCAGCGCGAGGCCGCCGGCGAAGAGCAGGATGGTGCCCCAGTCGATGTTCACCGCCTCGCGCCACGTGATGGTGAACTCGCCGCGCCGCAGGTCGGTCGGCAGAATGAAAAGGAGCAGCCCGGCCGCCAGCCCGACAACTTCCTCGGGAAAGTGGGTCTGGACCCACGCGGCGCCGAAGCGCGGCGCACCGAAGAGCAACTCGACCACGCCGGGATACAGCCAGAGCATGATCGCGCCGCCGAGGCAGAGCGCGCAGTTGCGCTCGCCGGCCGAGAACGGCGCGAGCGCGGCCCGCTGACCGGCGAGGTCGCCGAGCGAGGCGGCCAGCGATTCGCCGGTCCAACGCCGCAGGGGCGGGCGGAGCATGAAGACGAGAACGACGAGAAGCACGGCGGCGAGAGGGACGGCCAGTTGCATCCACTCGAGGAAGCCGATCTCGGCACCGACCAGCTCGCGGAGGAAGCCGATGGCAATGAGGTTCGGCGGCGTGCCCACGGGCGTGGCCAGTCCGCCGATGGACGCGGCGAATGGAATAAGCAGGACAAGACGGGCGCGGGCGACCGCGTTCCGGGCGAGGTCCGGGCAAGTGCTGGCCATGCCAAGTGCGATGGGCAGCATCACCGCCGTGGTGGCCACGTTGCTCATCCACATCGAGAGGATCGCCGTGACCACGGCAATCGATGCGTAGAGCCGCAGCGGCGTCGCGGACAGACGATTGAAGCTCATCATGCCGAGGGCGAGGCGCTTCTCGAAGCCGTGCTTCTGCATGGCGGCGGCAAGGAAAAACATGCCGACGAAAAGAAAGACAATGGGCGAACCGAAGGGAGCGAAGACCGCCTTGTCCGTTCCAACGCCGAGGACAACGCAAAGCAGCGGCGCGAGCAAAGACGTGACGGCGAGCGGGATGCTCTCGCAAATCCACAGCACGAGCGTGAGCCCGAGGATGGCCGAAAGCCGGTGCGCCTCCGGCGTCAGCCCCGGAATGGGCAAGATCATGAGCAGCGCGAACACGGCGGGCCCCAGAACCCATCCAGCCCTGCGCCGGTGGTGATCGAAGCGAGCCTCGAGTGCCTCCAGCTTGACGTCCGCGGTTTCTCGCCCCTGCATTGCGACAAGACGAACCGCCGGTCAACGGTTGTCAACCCCGCGGGTTGAACTGGGTGCCAAGCAGCGTGTCGAGAGAGGCGAAAGCCTTGGAGCTTGCGTCCGTGGCGAGGAACCCGAGGTAGCCGTCGGGCCGGACGAGCGCGCAGCCGCTTTCGCCGGACAAGCCGGCGCGGGTGGCGGAGCCGACCGATTCGCCCGGGACAATCTCAAGGACATCACGCCACCGGGCGGCAAAGGCTGCATCGGGAAGCTCGCCGCCGTAGACGAGGAGGTGATGAAGGCAGCCGGAAAGTTTGGTGCGGTCGGGAAAGCGGGTGCCGGGTCGGACGTCGCCGGACGGTGCGCCGGGTCCGTGAAAACCGAGCAGCGGACTCGCGGTGATGGCTACGTCGAGCATGTGCGTGCTGGTGCCGCGGTGGTTGGGGTCCGGCGGCAGGGGCTCGAGCGGCTGGCCGTTGCGCACGAGCTCGACCAGGGCAAAGTAGAATTCCGACATGGATTCCGAACTGGCCAGCACCTGGCGGGCCGCTTCCTGGCGCTCCGGCTCGTAGGCGTCGAGCAGGATGGGGAGTCCGCCCCGCCGCAGAACGGCCGCCAACTGCCAGGCGAGGCTGGCGGCATCGAGGAGACCGGAGTTCATCCCCTCCCCGCCGAACGGGCTGCACAGGTGGGCGGCGTCGCCCGCAAGGAAGCATCGGCCTTCGCGGAACTTCGGAGACATGCGGCGGTGGGTTTTGTAACAGGAGACCCAGCGGACATCGTCCACGGCCAAGGGCACGGACAGGTGGCCGGCCAGCGCGGCCTCAAGATCGGCCGGCCCGGGCGCGGTGAGCTGGTGGTCGTCGGGCAAATCAAGGACGAGCAAGCTGCGGCCCTCGGGCAGATCGGCCACCATGAGCAGACCGGCCGGCGAAAAGACCATGTTGAGCAACTCGTCGCCGCGGGGCACGTTGACCCGCGCATCGGCGGCGAGAAATTGCCGGGGATAGGTGATGCCCTCGAGTTGCTGGTGAATGGCTCCCCGCACCGGGCTGTGGGCCCCGCCTGCGCCGATGAGGCAGGCGGTTTCGATGACGAAGGTCGATCCGTCAATCCTTTCGCAAAGCACGCGGACACCCCCGGGTTGCAGGATGATCTCACGCGCGGTCACTCCGCGTTCCACGCGGATGTCGAACGACTCGAGGTGGGCGTTGAGAATTTCTTCGGTGCGCCACTGCGGCATCGAGCAGGTGAATGGATAAGGCGAATCCGGCGGCGGACCCCGGAAAACAAAAGCTTCTTCCATGGCGGAGTTCCAGACACGAAGGCCGCGAACGCGGGCGGCCTCGGCCAAAAACGGGGCCACACATCCGGCCCGCGCGAAAGCCTCGAGAGCGGCCGGTTGGATGCCGGTGGCGCGGGTCTGGATGTGAGGCGTCGGGAGTTGTTCGATGATGCGCGAACGGACCCCATGCCGCGCCAATTCCGCGGCGGCGAACAAACCCGTGGGGCCGGCTCCGATGATGAGAACTTCCGCCTCCGCATGATCCATGGCGTGCCGTCTATCAGGCCCGCGCATCCGCGGGGAGAAAAAACACCCCGGGAGATCAAAGCCGCGCCAAGGGGGTGAGGAACTGCCGGCCCCAACGCTGTTCCATTTTCGCCACCGTCTCGATGCGGTTGTCGTAGCTCTCGAGAATGAGGGGATCCGGGCCATGGTGGACGAGAAGGACCAAGTGGACGGCACGCGCGCGGGGCACGGAGACGCGGGCCATTTGCAGGCGTGATTTGGGGATGCCGGCGCGGATGAAGCCCACCAACTTGGTCAGCACATAGTCCTCGCAGTCACCGTAGCGGGAACGCAGGGAGCGCGGATCGAGTTTCTGCATGGAGGGTTCGGGCATTCGCCGGTCAGCCACGCCGCAATTCTCGAGATCGCTCATCCAGACGATCTCGGAATTCACCCGGCGGTTGATCCGCTTGATGGTCGCCAACTCCTCCCTGGTCAAAGGCGGCTCCTCCGGCCGGGCCAAGGCATCGAGGGCGAGCAGCCAAGCCAAGGCGAGGAGGCGGCCGGTTTCATTGGCGTCAGCCCAAATCGACCCGGCCCGCCGCGGGCGCAGGAGTGGGTCCCGGCTCGGGGTCATCCGCCGGGTCGGGTTTCAGCTCGGGCAAAGGATCGTCCGGGACCACATCCTCGGGCAGCACATCAAGGCTCGGGTCGGTCGGCACAGGTTCGTCTTCGTCCGGCTGCGGGCGCGAGGAGCCCTGACCGGATGACGATCCCTGGCCGGGCTGACGGGCCGGGGGACGCGAGGGAGAGCCTCCGCCGGGTCCGCCGGGACCGGCCACGAATTCCCGACGGCTGAGCGTCCGGCTGCCATCGCGGTCCATGCGCAAGAAGGCTTGGCGACCGCCGACGGGATCTTTGCGGACCTTGGGGGCGGCGCCAAACTCCTGCGTGGTCACGGTGCCGTCGCCATTGCGATCGATGCGGGAAAAAATTGTGGAGCGATCCGGCCCCTGGGCCCGGGCCTCAGCCCCGACGGCCAAGACCAGAAAGGCCAGAGCAAGGGGAAGCAATCCAAGTGGCATACGATTCTCCATCGCTCATGGCGGGGGAAAATTCAAGCCGCGCGACTCCACGGGCAGGCCCAGCTTGTCCTGCGCGTCCCCCGGACGCATAGTCGCGCCGGATGCGGGCATTTTTCCAGCACGCCGGGCGTTTCCTCGCATGGCTGCTCGCCTACGGGGCGGCCTATGTCGGGCTTTTTCTTGATGCAGCCAGCCACGCGGGGCAGCTCCTGCGCGAGCCGTCCCGGAGACTGCTGCTCAAGCAATTGTATTTCACCGGCATCGAGACCCTGCCGCTCCTCACCGTGGTCGCTCTGGTCACCGGCTATGCCTCGACGACGGCGCTCTATGGCGTGCTGCTCCAGGACATGGGACTCACGCTCGACGTCTTCCGTGCCCTCGTCATCCGGGAGGCTTCCATCCTGCTCGTCGCATTCTACGTCCTCGCCCGCAGCGGTTCGGCCATCGCCTCGGAACTCGCCAGCATGCGGCAGAGTGGAGAGCTGGCCACGCTCTACAGCCTGGGCATCGACCCCGCCGCCTACCTCATCGCACCCCGCATTACCGCACTGATCCTGAGCGTGACGGCGTTGTCGATCTACTTCCAAGTAACGGCGGTCTACGGTGGCTTCGCCCTCATGTCGATTTTCTCCAACTGGGATTACATGCTGGCCATCGGGAAATTCAACGACGGGCTCGAGGCCGGCGCCCTTGTGCTCATCGTGGCCAAGACCCTCGCCTTCGGCGGGATCATCGGCACGGTGTGCTGCCAGCAGGGCCTGGCCGCGGTGCCGGGACCGCTCGGCATTCCCGGGGCGACGCGAACGGCATTGATCCACAGCTTCACCGCCATCGTGCTGGGCAACGGTGTTTTTGTCGCGCTCTTCGGATGAAAACACCGCTCTTCCAATCCGCGGGGCTCGAGTGTGGCCGGTGCCATTACCCGGGGCTGACGCTGACGGCCGGCGGGCTCGCCGGATGGCGCACGACGGACCACGCCGCCTCGGTGGCCTTGTTCGGTCTCATCATGGGCCTGTGTCCCCCGCCGTCCGGTGCGGCCGTGTGGTTCGGGCACGACCTGGCCCGGCTGACCACCGAGGAAACCCTCGGCCTGCTCCGGCGCCTCGCCCCGTTGACCTCCGGGGGCGGATTGATCGGCAACCTCAATATCGGCGACAACATCATGCTGCCCCTGGCCGATCGAAACCCGCCAGCCGTCGAGCGGGCCGTGGCCGAATTGGAAGAGATCCTCGACCGTGATCCGTGGAGGCATTGGCTGCCAGGGGAAACCCTCGCCCGGCTGCCGTTCCAGGTGACCCACCTCGAGCGCTGCCTGGCGGGTGTTCTGCGCGCCTACCTGCTCAAGCCCGAGGTCATTGTCAGCTGCCACTTTTTCCATCTGCTCGAAGCGGAGGCGAGGCAGACCGCAAACTCCGCGGTGGTCTGGTTGCGGGAGGCCCGGCCCGATGCCGCCTGGCTCGTTCTGACCGCCGAATCGCAATTGCCGGAAGCATGGGTCGGAAATATCCTCGAACCGAAACGATGAAATACCTTCGCGATACCGACCCGCGTTTCCGCAACCTCGGACTCAAGGTCAGCGGCTTTTTTGCGGGAGTCATCGTCTTGATGCTGCTCATGGCCGCCGTGCTGGGCTGGCGCAACGACCTTTTTGAACCCTCGGTCAATTATTCCAGCCGCCCCGGCAAAGCCGATGCAATCTTCCCCGGCATGAATGTCACCTTGCACGGGATTCGCGCCGGCCGCGTGACCAAAGTGGACCTCGACGAGGAGGGGAAACCGAGCATCACGGTGCGCATCCAGCGGCGGGCCGCCAAATGGCTGCGGGCCGATGCCGAGTTGCTGCTGACCGGGCTCGGGCCACTCGAAAGCCCCTACCTCGAGTTGCAGACCGGATCGAGCAGCCAACCTCCCCTTCCCGACGAATCCATCCTGCCCTTTCGCCGCGAAGCCACCATCGGCGAATTGGCCAGCACGCTGGAAAAACAACTGCGCCCGGTCATCGCGGCCAGCAGCGAATTTGTCGGCGAGATCAGCCGGCCGGACGGCGACATTCGTATGACCGTGGCCGCACTCAGGGCGTTGACCGATGCGCTCGCCAAGGATGTTCCCCCGGCCATGGCCGATGCGCGGCAGGCGGCCCAGAGCACGCGAAGCTACCTCGATGAATTGACCTCGGACGAAGGGGATTTGAAAAAACTGCGCAAAAATCTGCTCTCGACCAGTGAGCTGATCGAAAGCCGCCTGCCCAAGATGCTCGATGATGCCGAGCAAACGCTGACCTCGCTCAAACGGGCCACGACGAAGGTGGAAAAATCCGTGAACACCTCGGCCCCGGAAGTCGAGGAGTTGGTCAAGCGGTCCAATGAAGCGGCCCTCCGGGCCGAAACCCTGCTGGCGGATTTCCGCAAGATCTGGATGCTCAAGCTGGTCATGCCCAAGTCGCGCGGTGAGCCCGCGCCGCCCGCCGCCGCGAGGTAGGCGCTATTTGCTGACGAGGTTGACCACTGGCTCCCACTCCGGCCCGGGCGGCTCTTCGATCAGCCGACGGCAGCGCCCGGCCATTTCGAGCAGCATGTAGTCGTCCGGTGAAATGGCCAGCGCCTCCTCGAAGCAGGCCAGGGCCTCGGCAAAACGCCGCGCGCGGTAGTGTCCCCAACCCTCCTCGTGCCGCTCGAGCCACGACGGTCGACTGGCCTGGCCGTCGCTGTCGACCGGCACCGTCCAGATGGTCACCGGCGTTTGCCTTCCGACCACCCGCACGGTATCGATCGTGCGGAAGGAAAACTCGCCGCCCACGGCGGCGACGACCTCGTCGCTGACGAGAAGCGTCTGATGATAGCGCTTGGTCAGACTTTCCATGCGCGAGGTCAGGTTGACCGTGTCGCCGATGACGGTCGGCTCCATTTTCAACTCCGAGCCGATATTGCCGAAAATGGCCGGGCCATGGTGGAGGCCGATGCCCACCTTCAATCCCGGCACGCCCCGGGCAGCCCACACGCGGCTCAGGCTCTCCACCGCGGCCAGCATGTCGAGGGCTGCCTGCACGGCGCGAACGCAATCGCCCCGCAATCCCGCCGAGCCCACCGTGCCCCAGACGGCCATGACCGCGTCGCCGATGAATTTGTCCAGCGTTCCGCGATGACGGAAAACGATCTCGACCATGCCGGCGAGATACTCGTTGAGATTGCTGACCAAGACGGCGGGATCGGCCTTCTCGGACAACGCGGTGAAACCACGCAGGTCGGAAAACAACACCGCCACCTCCTTGCGCGTCCCGCCGAGCTGGGCCAGAAAATCGCTGTCGTGGTCGAGCAACTCCCGGACCAAATCCCGCGAGACATAACGCTCGAGACTCCGGCGCGCCCGCGCCTTCTCGCGACGCTCGAGGGAAAAGTCATAGGCAAAGGCCGTCAGCCCGGCCATGACCAGCGTGGCCGAGGGATAAAACATCCCGGGCACGAACGCCGCGTAGTTGAACAGCAGCAAGGCCGAACCCCAATAGCCCACGAGGAGCAGGCAAAGCACGCCGAAGGCGGCCAGCGGACGTCGCACGAGGAGGTTGGTGCCGAAAGCAAGCAGACCCATGACGAGACACGTCGCGGCCACCAACCCCGGCGCGGCCCGCCGGTAGAACGCGTCCAACTGCGCTGCCGCCATGGCGTGGAGATGCACCTCCGGACCTGACAGCGTGCCCACCGGGGTGCGGACAAAATCGCGAAAGCGCGCAGCCAACGGGCCGAACAGGACGATTTTATCGCGGAAGACCGCACCGTCCTTGAGATTACTCGTCCAGAAGTCGGGGACAAAAATCTGCCAGATCGGCACGACGGGAAAGGAGCCCGGGGTGCTGAAGCGCAGGAGACCGAAGGCCGGGGCCTCGTCACGCAGCCCCGCGTGCTGCAGGGCCAGTGCACCGAGCGACCGGCGCACCTCGCCGCCGACCCGCGCGTCGCCCAGCATGTCGCCGTCGGACATGCGGTAGTGGGCACCCCGCACGACCCTGTCAGGCTCGGGCCAAAAATTGGCGAAACCAACCGCAACGGCCGAATCGGTCGGGAGGATGGTGTCGGACGGCGGATGGAAAAGGTCCGCATGCTGCTCGGAGAAAAACTCGGTGTCGGCATAGAGCGAGGCGATGACCACGCGGCCGGGGTGCGCGGCCAGGGTGGCCCGGAGTTTTTCGTCGCCCGCGCCGGGGAGCGGAAAATGGGCATCAAGGACGACCACCTTCGCGCCGGCGGCGAGAATTTTTTCGATCGCTTCGGCATAGACCGCGCGGGACCACGGAAACTCCGCCGCCATGGCCGTGAGGGCCGGCGAGGCCTCGATTTCCTCGGGCTCGAGCTGGCTCAACTCGAGACTGGCCTCGTCGAGGGCGAGGAACACGTAGTCCGTTGGCGTAGCCGCCCGCACCCCATGACGCACCACCGTGTCCTGCAGCGACAGTTCGGCCAATTCGAGCGGGCCCAAGCTGAGCCATCCGGCGAAAATCGCGAAGAGCACCGCCCACAACGCGCAAAGAGCGAAAATCACGCAGGTCCGCTGCCGCGAGCGGCCCAGCCTCCGGCGGATAGATTGCGGCGCGACCATGGTCAGGATCGTGGCATGTTTTCGCTTGGCAGGACAGAGGCATCGGGCGGATAAAGGGTTTGTCGTTATGGCCTCACCACGCAACTTCTGCCGGGCGGCTCTGGCCGCGATCCTCGTTGCCACCTCGATCCCGGCGCTGCAGGCGCAGGACCCACCGCGAACGGTCAGCTCGGACCAGCAGCGGAGCGACATGATGGGAGCCATCACCGGTCAGCTGTTCTCCACCGATCCGAATTTCGCCCCGCCGAGCCCGGCCGACAACGATCTGGGCGAGCAGCGACTGCTTTTCAAACGCGACGACTACAAGGCCTTCACCCTTTTCGCCAACGCCTCGGAGTTTTTCACCAGCAACGCCGCCCTCTCGCACAACAACCCGCGGTCCGATTGGTTCACCGCCGTGCAATTCGGCGCCTCCTACGTGCCGCACATCACCGGCGGCCTCTACGGTGAGGTCACCGCAATGCAGCAACTCTACCGCTATGCCGACTACAGCGGCCTCAACTTCAACAGCCTCGATCTCGGCGCCGGTCTTATCTACGTCTTCAGCGACCTTGAAGGACTCTCGGTCTTCACCCGCTACAACTACAATCTGCTAACCGACGCCGAGGCCGACTCCTCGCTGCTCTACCAACAAACCATCCGGATGGGCGTGAACAAGCCCTTCATCTTCAGCCGCGCCCATTCGGCCACGGTGGGTCTGGCCGCGGACATCAACCTCGACGGCTGGCCCGATTACGCCCTGCGCAACCGCTTCGCCGCGCTCGCCGGGTATCAGGTCAATCTCACGCGACTTCTTCAGGCCAACCTTTTCTACCAGCTCGCCTACTTCCCCTACCTCGACACCGGCCGGCGCGACTGGAACCAAATCCTCAGCGCCTCTCTCGTCTTCAACATCTCCCCGCGCTTCAGCATCAGCGCCTCGGTCTCGGGGTCGTTCAACGACTCCAACGAAAAATTCTACGAGTATTCCGTGCTCAACACCGGCGGCGGTCTCTCGGCCAACTACAAGTTCTAATCCCATGAAAACCCGCGCTCTCCTCGTCGCCCTCTTTCTCCTGCCCGTGGCCGTGGCGACCGCCGCACCGCTCAACGAGGCGACCATCACCAAGGTGGTCAACAGCGTCGAGGTCATCCCGCCGGATGGCCAGCCGCAAGCTGCCACCTTGGGCGAAATCGTGCGCGGGCGCACCGGTATCCGGACCGGAGGGGCCTCACGCGCCCAGTTGACCTTCGCCGACCAAACCCTCGCCCGCCTCGGAGCCAACACGCTCTTCAGCTTTGAACGCGGCACCCGCGCACTCGACCTGGAAAACGGCACCATCCTGCTCCAAGTGCCCAAGGACGCGGGCGGCGCGACCATTCGCAGCGCCCCGGTCACCGCCGCCATCACCGGCACGACCGTGATGATGGAATACAGCCCGGGCAACCCCGGCACGGTCAAACTCATTGTCCTCGAGGGCACCGTGCGCATCTCGCTCAAGGGACGGCTGGGCGAATCGGTCCTGGTCAAGGCCGGCGAGATGATTTCCGTCGCAGCCGACGCCCGCAGCCTGCCCAATCCCGTCGGGGTGGACATCAAACGCGTGATCCGCACTTCCCGCCTCGTGCAGGAGGGCGACCTCGACTCCATGGGTCTGATCATGGAAACCGTCGAGGATCAGCAGCAAGGGCTGACTGATGGAACCCTCGTCGAGGGTGCCCCCGGGCCGGATCTTGGAAATCCGGGGCTGACCGGAGCCGGTGCGCTCGCAACGCAGAACCAGAGACTCAACACCGTGCCCCTTCCCACCCCGCCGCCACCGCCGCCGGTGATGATGACGCCGCCACCGACCCCGCCGCCCACGCCTCCGCCCACCCCGCCGGCGACCCCGGCACCGACGCCTGACCTCAAGCCAACCCCGCCGCCCTATACGCCGCCTTACACGCCTCCTTACAACTACAACAACAACTGATACTATAGCAGGAAAGACACCACCCAAACATCCGCCCGGCTGTTGGCGGAAAATCGCGCAATGGGCAGGCTTGCATTCAACCGCGAGGTGGAGAATCTCAGACATGGCTGACCTGTCCGAGTTGCGCAAACGCTGCGAGTCGCTCGGCCCGCGCGAAGCCGCCGAACTGCTGGGAGGGCTCGATCCCCAGACCGCATCATCCGTCCTGCAGTCCCTGCTGCCGAATGTGGCCCAGGATATTCTCGGCGAAGTCCCCGCCGCCGTCCTGCGTCCCATTCTCCAAGCCACACCGCACGCCATCGCCCGCGGCTGGAATCTTGAATCGCGTTACCCGGAGGATTCGCTCGGCCGCCTGATGGAGCCACCCGCCGGGGTTTTTCGTCCGGACGACTCGGTCGGAGCGACGGTGGAGAAACTGCGGGAGATCACCAAGGAGCAGCTGATCACCTATTGCTTCGTCACCGACCAAGGGGGGCACCTTGTCGGTGTCGTCACCATGCGCGACCTCCTGCTCAGCTCGCCCGACGTCCGTCTGAACGACCTCATGCTCCGCGACATTTTCGCCCTGCGGCCCGAGACGCCGCTGCTCGATGCGATGAAGGCCACGATGAATCGTCACTACCCGGTCTATCCGGTGTGCGACGAGGGTGGCTTCCTCGTCGGTCTGGTTCGCGGACAAGCCCTGGCCGAGGCGCAGGCCTTCGAGTTGACCGCCCAAGCGGGATCCATGGTCGGCGTGGAAAAGGAAGAACGCCTCGCCACGCCGTGGTCACGCAGCCTGCGTTTCCGGCATCCGTGGCTCCAACTCAACCTGCTCACCGCCTTCATCGCCGCCGCGGTGGTCGGAATTTTTGAGAGCACGCTCGAACAAATCGTCCTGCTCGCGGTTTTCCTCCCCGTTCTGGCCGGCCAGTCCGGCAACACCGGTTGCCAGGCGCTGGCCGTGACCTTGCGCGCCATGACTCTGGGTGAACTCAAGCCGGGCATGGAGTGGAAGGCGCTGCGCAAGGAGGGATTGCTCGGGCTGGCCAACGGCGCTCTGGTCGGCGTCTCCGCCGGAGCGGGCATGATCGTCTACGCCCTCATGCAGGGAAATGGTGCGGCGTGGCAATTGGGCGGCATCGTCTTTCTCGCCATGATCGGCGCCTGCATGGTCAGCGGCGCGTGCGGCGTGATTGTTCCGTCCGTCCTGCGCCGGGTCGGCGCCGATCCGGCCACCGCTTCCAGCATCTTTCTCACCACCGCGACGGATGTGGTCAGCATGGGGCTTTTCCTCGGTCTGGCCACCTGGCTGATTCTTTGATCATGGACGAAGCGGAGAAAGAGTCCCAAATGCGGGAATCCCGCGAGAACCTGCTGCGCGAGGTGCTGCAGAAGGAGTTCGGCGGAATGGACGCCACCACCTGGGAGACGCTCGCGCCGCGCATCCGCTGGCTGCAAATGGCCGCGGGCGAAATCCTCTGCCGCGAAGGCGAACCCGCCGACACGATGTATGTGGTCCTGAGCGGGCGCCTGCGCGCCTCCCGCCAGACCGAGGGGGTCGACCACCCGTTGGGGGAAATCAGCCGGGGCGAAACTGTCGGCGAAATGGCCCTCCTCAGCGGCGGCATCCGCACCGCCACAGTGCGGGCCATGCGGGACTGCGTGCTCGCCGGATTGGACCGCGCCGGCTTCGTGGCCCTGGCCCGGTTCAGCCCGGAATCAGTCCTGCGCGTGGCCCAGATCCAGATGCAGCGGCTGCAGCGGGCCAGCCTTCCGCCCTCGCCGTTCAAGAAACACCTTTGCCTGGCCGTCCACACCTTCGACGCCCGCTACGACATCTCGGCCTTCGCGCGCGAACTTCATCAGCAAATCGCCGGACGCGCCCGGTCCCTCCTGGCCATTCCCGAGAATGCGCCGCCGGGAGCGGGGACGGCGGCGGACGAACGTCACCGCATCGCGCTCTGGCTCAACGAGCAGGAGGCGGCGACCGACATTCTCATCATGGACTGCGGGGACGGTGACACCCCCTGGACGCGCCAATGCCTGCGTCACGCCGATCTGGTCCTGCTCGTCGGTCCCCCGGGAGTGCACCCGGTTCTGCCGCCGGACCTCATCCCGCCCGGCATCCCCCGCACCTTGCTGATCATCCACCCCGACCGCCGCACGGAGCCCTGCGGCACGGCGGAAGCCAAGGCCGCATGCGGGGCCACGGCCCATTTCCACTTGCGCCAGGATGTGCCCGGCGACATCCAGCGTCTCGGCCGCCTGCTCACCGGCAATGCCAACGGCATCGCCTTCGCTGGCGGCGGCGCGCGTTCGTTCGCGCATCTCGGCGTGCTCAGTGCCCTGCGCGAGCACGGCATCCCGCTCGACATGGCGGCGGGCACCAGCCTCGGGGCCATCGTGGCCTCCGGCCTCTCGATCGACCTGGACCTCGAGGATCTGATGCGGCGTTTCCGCATCATGGTCAAAACCAACCCAACCAGACGCGACTACCTCCTCCTCCCCCGCACCTCGTTTCTCTCCGGACGCAAGTTGGACAAACTGCTGCCGAAGTTGCTGCCGGACATGCAGATCGAGGATTGCTGGAAACACTTCGCCTGCATCTCGGCCAACATCACCCACCCCGGCGCCCACCTCCACCAGTCCGGATCGCTCCTGCGCGCCCTGCGGGCCACGGTTTCGATCCCCGGCGTTTTCCCCCCCGTGGTGATGGAAAACGGCGACATGCTCGTCGATGGCGGCGTGGTCAACAACCTGCCGGCCGACATCCTGCGCGACTATGGCGCCAGCCGACTCATCGCCTGCGACCAGGGCGGACCCTCCCCCTCGGGCGAAAAGCCCAATGCCATCGGCATCATCATGCGTTCGGTCGTCCTGCACAGCCGCATCAGCGGGCGCGCTTGGCGCACGGTCGCCGACCTTTACATCGAATCACCGGTCAGTGACATCAACCTGCTGGAATGGGACAAATTTGATTTGGCCGTCAAACGGGGTTATGAACATGCCAAGCGCTGCTTGGAGAATGTTGATCCGTCGGCGTGGCAGTGATTGCCCCGCCCCTCCTTGTGAAACCTCCCCGCCGCGTCACCCCCGCCCTGCTCTTGTCGGTCTGGCTGGGCTTGTTGCTGTTCTCCACCGTGGCGGAGGCGCAGGAGACAACGGCGCCCGGATTGCCCGCGGAACAAACGGTGGGCGGACAAAAACTGTTCCTCAACGGCACGGCCACCCGCACGGTCTGGGGCTTCGAGGTTTATCGCATCGGGCTTTTCCTCGCCAGACCGAGCCACGACGAAAAGGCCATCATCGGCACGGATCGCGACGCCAAGCGCGTCCACATCATCATGCTTCGTGGCGTTTCGAAGGACCGCTTCACCGGCACGGTGCAGGAAAGCATCGACCTGAACTTCACGCCGGAGGAAAAAGCGAAATTCGCCGGCGAGCTCGCGACTTTCCTCGGCTTCTTCCACGAAGGGACCGACCTGAAATCCGGATCGGAGGTCATCCTCGATTTTGTCCCCGGCCAGGGCATGGTCGCGCTCCTCGACGGCACCGCGGTCGGCACGATCCCGGGTGATGACTTTTACCACGCCATCCTGCGGCTCTGGATCGCCACGCCGCTGCAGAAATCGATCAAGGATGGACTCCTCGGTAACGTCAGTTGACCGCGCGGTGACGACCGATTGACACCCAGACACCCGCCGGATTAGCTAGACCGACATGCTTCCGCGCGCCCTACTGCCCTTCCTTTTGGTTTTTTCCGTCTCCCTGACCGGGTGCGGAATGAAGTATTCGAAAGCCTTCAAAAACAACCGGACCGCCGCCCTCGCCACCACGGCGGAGCAGAGAGCCCTGGCCGTTTCGCAGGAGGCCTTGCGCAAACAACCACTCGCGCAGTTGGGACGATACCTCGACGCGGCCGACGCGGCCCGGGTCAAGCTGGCCCGGGACCCGCAGGACAAACTGCTCCAGAGCGACTACAACTTCGCCGTCGCGCGGGTCATCGACATCATTTCCGAGCAAAAACTCGCGCCGTGGGACAGCGCGGTGGTGGCCCCATCGGCCACCGGCCCGGCGTGGAAACTCCGGCTGACCCCGCCCTCCTCCCGACCGGAGTATCATCCGCGCTATTTCGAGTTCACTCCGTCGGACCGTTACGACTTCAAGGGCAAGAATGCCGGCGAGCGCGTGCTCAAGGCCGGGTTGGGGGCGCCGCTCATCGTCGCAGGGAAGCAATTGAACTACGTAAAGATCGACCGGTTTGCCCAGTCGCAACACGTCTACTACGGATTCACCTCACTTATTAACTTCCGCGGACGCGAGGCCGAGATCGTCCTGCTCGATCCGCTCGACAAGGAGACGGTGGCGATGGATGGAAAGACCTACGATCTGGCCGGGGATTTTCAGGGTCCCCTGGCCTTGGCCCTGGCCGACCTCGACCTCGAAAAGAGGGAGTTGCTCGGCCTGCTCAAACCGCAGGAGTTCGAGCAGTCGGCCCGACTCGCCCGTCTGCAGCCCTTCAACCCGAACAAGATCCCGGTCATCATGATCCACGGCCTCGGCAACTCGCCTGCGACCTGGGCTCCGTTGGTTGAGTTCCTCCGCGGCGACAAGGAAATCCGCGAGCACTACCAGTTCTGGTTCTTCAGCTATCCCTCCGGCCTGCCCTACCCGCTGTCCGCCGCCTTCCTCCGGGCGCAGCTCAAAATGATCCGCGACAAATACCCGAGCCTGAAAGAACCGGTCATCGTCGGCCACAGCATGGGAGGAATGATCAGCCGACTGCTCCTCACCGACGCCGGGATGAAACTCTGGAACACCTACTTCGACAAGGCGCCGGATCAGCTGCCGCTCTCCGAGCGGACGCGGCGCATCCTCGGAGGATCGATGATTTTTGACGCCGTGCCCAACCTCGGCCGCGTCATCTTTGTCTCTCCCTCGCACCGCGGCAGCAACCGCGCCGTCGACTTCTGGGGTCGCTTGGGGGCCAAGATCGTCGGCAACCCGCTGACCGAGGACCAAGTTTACAAGGAAGTGGCGATGTATGCCCGTCCGGAAGCCCGCAAGCGCGGAGTCGGACGCCTGCCCAACAGCATCGACCTGCTCAACCCGGACAACCTTTTTATCAAGTCGGTCGACGCCCTCCCGCTCGAACCGGGCGTGCCCTACCACACGCTTCTCGGCGACCGCGGCAAAGGCGGTTACCTCGACCACACCAAGCCGCAGCTGACCGACGGATTTGTGCCCTACTGGAGCGGACACCTCGAGGGTGCCGAGAGTGAAAAGATCATCCCGAGCAGCCACTGGACACATCTCCACCCGCTCGGCATGGCTGAGATCAAGCGCATCCTCATCGAGCACCTCGGCAACTAAGGACCAGCCCCATGACCAGCCAGGAACCTGAAATCCTCACGCGGGACTCCGTCACGCCGATGAAGGCCGTGGCCGCGCTTTACCACGAGGGCCAGACGGAACTTGCGCGGGCGGTGGCCAGCAGTCTGAGCCGCCGGATTTTCGACGGCGCGCCACCGCAACCGTCAGGATTGGTGCGGCGCACACTGGCCCGTGGCGTCGTCCGCCTCCTCAACCGCACCACGACCGAGGCCACCCGCCCGGGGCCCGACGGCGAGCCGGTGACTTTTTTCCACAACCGCATCCTCGAAAACAGCCAGCATCCCTACGCCGCCACGATGCTCGAACCTTCGAAGGCCGACACCGCAGCGTTTGTCGAGGGCGGGGACGCGATGAGCGCGATCTATATGATGCTCTCGCCGCGGATCGCCGCCCACGCGAGCCTCTGGGATAAAATCATCCTCGACTCGGTGCAAAGCCGTGACGTGCAGTGGCGGCTGGTCTGGGAGACCCGCCTGACCCACGAATTGGCCGTGCAGCGCCTCCGCGCCGGCCAGCCGGTGCGGATCAAGGCGGTGGGCGCCGGCAGCGGACTCAGCCTCATTCTCGTCGTCGAACGCCTCCTGCAGGAAGGCCACGATCCGGCCATGATCACCGCCCTGATCTCCGACCGCGAAGCCCCGAACATTGAACGCGCACTGCGCCTCGCGCAGAAACTGCCCGAGACCAGCCGCCATCTCGCCCTGCATGCCGGCGCGTCCAGTGGCCTGTTCATCCGCATCGAGGACGCCCTGCATCCTTCGACCAAGGACGCCCACGAGGCCCCGTTCGACATCGTGACCATCTTGGGTCTGCTCGAATATTTCCCCGGTCACACCTTCACCACCTCGGAGGAAAACCTCGGTGAGCCGCCCCCACAAGGGCCGCCGTGGGCGGTCGACGTGGTCCGCAATGTTTCCGCCCTCACCGCCGAGGGCGGGCACTTGATCGTCAACACCTACCGCCTGATGGCAGCCTCCCGCCTGCTCGAGGTCTTTGGCAAACGCTTCCGCTACCGTGGATCGAAAGAAATGCGCGCGATGCTCGCCCCCGCCGGATTCATCCCCACCGGGCGCCTGCTCGCCGCCAACATCTTTGACGTCGAAGTCTTCGAGAAGAAACCCGTCGCATCTTAATCGGCTGCCCCCTCGGGGAGACAAACGGTCGAGATCGTGCGCAATGCAGGGAAAGTAAAAGCGGACGACTGCGTCGGCCCGAATCCCTTCAAGACATGCCAACTCGCCAGACCCGTCTTCGCGTCTCCCATGTCTTCGCCTTCCTCCGGGCTGTTGGCCTTGACCGCCTCCGGCTCGCTGCCCGCCCAATCCACCTCGCTGCCCACCGACCGGGCCCGCGTCAGCGTGACCAGCATTCCCGACGCTTACGACCCCGCCGGTCCGGAGGGCGTCGTTGGACTGCGGTGATTTTTCACCGCTTTGCTCAGACATCGAGGATTGGCATTACGCGGCAAGACTCGTCAGGCTGACCGTGCTTGGATTGGCCGACTGCGGCAATTCTTTGCCGCTTTGGTTTGGTCGCCGCCATTCAGGTCAGTTTACGTCCAGCCACGGGGCCCTGACGCGGGGGCGCGGGCCCAATCAGGCCAAGATTTCCGGACGCAGGCCCAACGACCGCCGCAACACACCCCCGGGCGGAATCATCTGGATGCCGATCTTTTCCTCGAAGGGCACGGGCGGATTGGAATCCGGCAGGCCCCAGCAGGGTTCGACGCAGACAAAGCGGTCGGAGTCGCTCCACAACGTCACGAATGGCACCTCGGCAAAATCGAAAGTCACGCGGCTGCGCCGGGCCGGTGATTCGAGCACGATGGTCCGATCCGGCACATCATCGAACCCGAGGAGAAACGAGTCGGGCAACGCGCTCTTCGCGAAGGGCAGGCCGGGCTCCGTGACATCAATCAACTCGGTCTTCCCGTTGAGAAAGTTTCCCGGCGCAAAATACCGCCGATACCTTCCGGCCGGCAGCAGGAGAAGCGCGTCGTCGAGCGAGGCCACGGCGAAACCCGGGTGGAGACCGAAGCTGACGTGAGCCGACAACTCGGGCTCTTCGTTGGTGAAGCAGAACTCGATCCGCAGCGCGTCCTCCACCAGGCGATAGCTCAGCTCCAGCGCGACCCGCAGCGGATAGGCCTCCGACGGAACGCGGTCCGCCGGCACCGAATAGACGAGCCCGTCGTCGATCCGCCGCGGCTCGTCGAAGACAAAATGCCGGAGAAATCCGTGATTGCCCCCGCGAATGATTTTGCCGCGGTAGACCGACTGCTCGTGCCAGAGCCGGTGAAGAAAATACCCCATGACCGTCGCATGGTTCGCCCAACCGGAGGCGGGCGGCGCGACCTCGCCGTCGCGATAAAGAAAGCCAATCCAGCCGGAGTCCGCCTGACGCGCCATGCTGATCATCTCGGCACCCAATCGTGAAATCCTCACGCGCAAGTCGCCGGACGCGATCTCATCGAGCGTCACTTCGCCGTCCGTGATGGTTTGGAACTCAATCACCTCCGGAGCAGACCACAGGACTTGCGCCTATTCAAACATGCCGTGAAAGTCGGCGCATGAACCCCTGGCGCCCCGACGAAGTCGAAGAAATCTTTTGCCGCTCGAGCGGACCGGGCGGACAGCACGTCAACAAGGTCTCGACCGCCGTCACCCTCCGGCATTTGCCCACGGGCCTGACCGTGCGGGTTAGCAACTCGCGGTCCCAGGCGAGTAACCGGTCCGAGGCCGCGCGCCTTCTCACGGCCAAGCTTGAAGCCGCCGCAGCCGCCAAGCGCCAGACCCGCCTGGCGGAAGCCGCGAAGAACCGGCGACGCCGGGCCAAACGCTCACCGTCGACCAAACGCCGCCTCGTCGAGTCCAAGCGCCGACGCGGAGAAATCAAAAGACAGCGTTCGAAGAAGATGGCGGATCAATGAGAAGCCTCCTGCGCTCGTTGCCACGCGTCGCCTGATCAACCACACTTCCGCCCGTGCGCATCCTCGGTGTTTTCCTCGCATTGCTTGTTTTGATCGCCGGCGCGGTGGTCTGGATTTTTCGCCACCGCAGTCCGCCGGTGGTGTTGCCGCCCCAACCTCGGACGGTCGAGCAGGTCATGGCGGCACTGGGCGACGCGGTGGAAGCCCGCCTGCGGCCGCATTTCGACCGGGCCGGAGTTGCCTACCCGCCTCCGCGCTTGGTCATCGTTGCCTTCAAGGCCGAGAATCGATTGGACCTCCACGCTCCCGATGCAACAGGACGGCTCCGATGGATTCGCAGCTACCCGATCCTCGCGGCGAGCGGCGGACCGGGACCGAAACTTCGCGAGGGCGACATGCAGGTGCCCGAAGGGTTTTACCGCATTGAATTGCTCAACCCCAACAGCCTGTTTCATCTGTCCCTGCGGGTGAATTACCCGAACGACGAAGACCTGGCCCGCGCCCGCGCCGAAGGGCGCGATCCGGCCACGCTCGGCGGAGACATCATGATCCACGGTGGAGCTGCCTCCATCGGGTGCCTCGCGATGGGCGATCCGGCCGCCGAGGATTTGTTTGTCCTCGTCCAACGCACGGGACTCACCGACGTGGAGCTCATCCTAACCCCGAGAGATCTGAGGAACGAAACGCCGGACGCTCCGCTCAATCAGCGCCTGCGCCAAGCCCTGCGCGAGTTGTGAGGCAAAACAAGGAGATGCGACGCCCTCGTCGCACACGAGCAGGCACCGCGCGCAGCGCGCCAGCAGTCAAATGGCCCGGGGGCGGGCCAGTTCCTTGGGGGACGCTCTGCGTCCTCACCCAGTTGGTGGGTGGGCCAGGGCGTAAAGGTTCTTGAAACGGCGGAACAAGGTTTTTTACTGCGTCGGTTTGCTCTCGGGCGTCACGGTTTTTCCCATGAGGAAAGACGTCCCGCTGGCAATGAACTGAACAAAACCTATAGCCCGGCGAAATCGGCGTCGCCCACGGTCACGTCATGGCGCAGGTTGGAGCCGTCGATCTCGGTCACGCTGCCGCCGGCGGCGCGGGTCACGGTCATGGCCGCAGGCACGTTGCGTCCGCGGTCGTCCTTCGCGGTCTGGGTTGTCTCGATCCGGCGGACCAAGTTGCCGGATTTGTTGAATTTCTCGATGCGCAGCGGGATCATTTTGCGCGGGTCGATCCAACTGACAACTTTGCCATAGGGGCTGCTGTCGCCTGCGCCGGGACGGGACTCGAGAATGATGCAATCGGCGTTGCCGATCTTCTCGCGGGTGCCCAGCGTTTGCTGTTTCCAGCGGAAAAAGTTCTCCACCGCATCCTGCGCGGCGAGGTCGCTGCCGAGGATGGGTTCGAGCATTTGCCCGGAAGCCAAACGCTGACGCTTGTCGGGGGGAACGAAGGTCGCGGCCTCGACGGCGCCAGTGCCGCGCTGCCGCAGGACGAGCCTTTCGCCTTTGCGCTCCGTGGGCCAGAGCACTTCGTAGGCCACCTCGGACTGATCAGCCGTGCGCCGGGCCTTGATCTGCAATTGGAGCACGGTGGGAGCCGCGCCGCCGGCGGGCTCAACCTTGAATTTCACCCGCGCGACCGAACTGCCGTCCTGCACGGCGGCAGCCAGCTGACCCGCCAGTTCCGTGGCGGACATCGAGGTTTCCTCGGCTGACGCCGGCAGGGAAAGCAGGAGGAGAAAAAGGAAAGCGCGGAGGGAGGAAAATGTTCTCATCAGGGGATCTGCCGCCACTGAAAAGCGCGAAGGCACGACGGTCAACCTTGAAGCGCGATGCTGGGGGAGAGGCGGGAACTGCGCCACGCGGGGTAGAGACCGCTGATGACACCGACAGCCAGAGCGATGAGGATGGCGCGGACCGCGAGCGGCCATCCGAGATCGGGCTCGAGAAATCCGCGCACCATCGGGGTCAGTTCGAGTCCGGCGAGCGTGAGGGCGCCGAGGGCCACCCCGATGACTCCACCGAGCAGGCCCATGGCAGCGGACTCGCAGAGGATGAGCGCCATGATACGGGAGCGTTTCCAACCGAGGGCGAGGAGGACGCCGATCTCGTGTTTCCGCTCGAAGACACTCATCAGCATCGTGTTCATGACCCCGAGAACGCCGACGACGAGGGCGAGAAGCGAGGTGCTCCAACTCATGGCTTGGGCCATTTGAAATCCCTGGCTGGTTCCAACCACGTCGCCGGCCTTGACGGCGCGAAGTCCGGGGAAAGACTCCTCGATCTGGCGGCAGAGGGCGGCGGTTTGGGTCTCATCCGTTCCGGGCGGAACGCGGATATTGATGAAATTGACGCGGTTTTCGTAACCACTGACTTCTTGGAAGCGCGGCAGGGCCAGGTTGACCGCGCCATTTTCGAGCACGGATTGGCCGTCGACAATTCCGACCACCTCGAACTCGCCGGTTTCGATCTGGATTTTGTCGCCGGGTTTCTTGCCCAGGACCTCGGCGGCCAGCTTGCCGAGGACGACCGCGGGTTCCGCGGCATCGCGGGGTAAGCGCCCGTCGAGCAACTTCAACCCGTCCCAAGTGAACGAGCCCCATTCGCGGCCGTAGACCACCATCATGGGCGCATCCTCCACGCTCAACATCTGCATAAGGGTGGCGTTGGCCTCGGCCACACCGGGCAACGCGGCCACACCGTCGCGCACCGACTCCTCGAAAGCCTTGGGCATGATGCCGCCCTGCATGTTGCTGACCACGACATCAATCCCGATGACGTCGAGTTGCCGCGTGACGCCCTTCTCGTAGCCGGCGGACATGCCCACGAGGGCGACGAAAGCGGCGATGCCGATGGCGATGCCAAGACCGGTCAACCCGGTCCGCACCGGGCGCCGCCAAAGACCGCGAAAGATGACTTCAAGGAAGGTCATGAGCCGGGATCGGCGGGCGTCGCCCCGTCGGAAAGAATCTGGCCATCCTTCATGCGGATGAGCCGCGAGGCATGGCGGGCCACCTCGTGGTCGTGGGTGACCAGAACCAGCGTCGCCTCGTGCTCTTGCTGGAGGCGCTTGAGGAGTTCCATGATGTGGGCCGCATTCTTGCTGTCGAGATTCCCGGTCGGCTCGTCGGCGAGGAGGATGGCCGGGCGGTTGGCCAGACTGCGGGCGATGGCGGCGCGCTGCCGCTCCCCGCCGGAGAGTTTGACCGGGAGGTGGCCGAGGCGATGGGACAGACCGACGGCGGTAAGCAATTCCACGGCGCGGGCTTTGCGCTCGGCCCGCTTCCACGGCAAGCCGAACATGGGTATCTGCACGTTTTCCTCGACGGTGAAGGTCGGCAGAAGGTGGAACGACTGGAAGATGAAGCCGACTTCGCGGGCGCGGTAGGTGGCGGGATCGGCGACCCTCGAAAGCGCCGTGCCGCCGTAACGCAACTCACCCCCGGTCGGGGTGTCGAGCAGGCCAAGCATGTTGAGCAGCGTGGTCTTGCCGCAGCCACTGGGGCCGACAATGGAAACAAACTCGCCCCGCTGGATGCGGAAATCGACTCCGCGCAGGGCGGGCACGCGGCCGTCGTCGTATTCCTTGGCCAGCCCGACCGCCTCGAAAAGTGTGCGGTCATTTGCGGCCACGGCGCGGTCCGACATGATCAGGTGCCGCGGGGTGCGGTCGCGGCGGCCCATTGTCCGCCGACCCGCGGATCGGCCAGACATTTGAGCAGATCGGCGAAGGCCGCGCGGTAGGTGGGGAACGGAACGGTGTCGCCCTCGTCCTCCGGGATGAGCCAGTCGACATGGTCGGACAATTGCTCGTGCGGCAGGGAGCTCTTGATGTGGTGAACGCCGTGCAAAGGCTGGTGCAGAAGGGTGATCGAGACCACGCGCCCGGGCAGGGTGTCGCCCACGATGCTGCGGGTCGCGCTCCGGCCGGTGTTGCCGCTCAAGCCGACATGCTCGATGTATTTGCGCCAGCTTTGCAGATTGCCGGCGATGAAGGCCGGGATGAAGTAGAGGACGAGAAACCAAGTCCACACTTGAAAGTAGGCCACGAGCCCCAGCACGGTGCCCCAAAAAAGAATCATGCCCGCGGTCTCCGCCCAGATGCGGCGGCGCACGGCGCGATTGGTCACCGGCGAAGGCCGCTGGAAGAAGACGCGCCAGAAAAGGTAGGGCGTGTAAAAGAAACCGAAGTTCAATTCGAGGAAGGCCGCCACGCGCCGCCACCAAAGAGGCTCCTGCGGGTCGACGAAGGGCCAGAGCTCCACGTCCTTCTCGGTCGCAAGGTTCACGTGGTGTTTCTGATGCAGCGCCCGGTAAAGCGTGAATGGCGTCACGCTGATCATGCCGACAACAATCCCGTCGATTTCATTGAGGAGCCTGTTCTTCCGCAGGTTGCCGTGGGCGGCCTCGTGGAAGGCGATGAGCATGGCGTGCATGAGATGGCTGGAAAGCAGGACGAGCGGGATCAGGGGCAAGATCCAACCTTGGTAAAGGCACAGGGCCATCACGCCCATCGTGGTGTAGAACAACCCGGCCACGAGCGAGAAAGCGGCGTGGTGCGCCCAGGGCTCAAAGCCCGCAGCGGCCTCGGGTTTCGCGGTCATCGTGGTTTGACTCATAAAGTTACGGTGGAAGAGGACAAGGTTTCGGGCACTTGGCACGCGCCGGTCAATTCCGCACGGAAAATCCGGTCCAAATCGCGGATTTCCGACGCCGTGACGACCGACGGCCGATGGAGCCATATCAGCTCCAACGAGCGGCCATCTTCCGTCAGCTCGCAAGCGATGTCAAAGCGCGACGTGCCGCTGGCCAAGGTGCGGAGTTTGGTGGAGATGCCGGGGATTTCGATGCTGGGCCAGGGGTGATTTTGCATGGCAAACCGCACGTCGTAGATAGCATGCCGACCGCGCGGCCCGCCACCTTCCACCGCCGCCGCGAGCTCGGCAAACGGCATGACGTGGGCGAAATCATCCACCGCCTGCCGGTGAACCTCCTGCAAATTCTGCTCGAAGGAGCAGGAGGCATCGAGGCGGGCGCGCAAGGGAACGATACCGGAAAAATAGCCCATGGTTTCCTTGCTGGCCGCCTTGGCCCGCCCGGCCACGGGGGTGCCCAGAACCACATCATCCGCACCCTTCCAACGCAGCAAGGCGAAGCGGAAGGCCGTGGCCAGCGTGCTGAAGAGGGTGGTCCCTGATCGCTTGGCCAGGGCACGCACCGGATCGGTAACTTCGGCCGACAGGAAAGTCGCCCACTTTGCCAAGGCCTCCGCGGCCACCTCCGCGGGGGCCGTGAGGAGAAGACGGGCGCCGGACAAACGGTTCCCCCAATAGACTGCATGACGCTCGATTTCTTCGGGCTGCCAGCGCGCGCGCTCGGCCGCACCCCACGCAGAATAGGTCATGGCCAGGGGCGGCAAGGAATCCCGGATGCCCTGCACCCGCGACATGTCCTTGCCCGACTTGCGCCAGACAATGATGCACGCCGTGCAGAAATCCTCGACGAAGCTGGTGACCGTCCAGCCATCAGCAATGGCGTGGTGCACGGCCAACCCGATGGCGTGACGGTCCGGCCCGCGGCGAAGCATTTCCACCCGGTAAAGCGGGCCCCGCACGAGATCGAAGGGACGGCTGAAACTTTCGCTCATGGCTTCGATGAGTTGCGCATCATCCGCGCCGGCGGAACCGAGGTCGCGGTAAGTCAGGACGGGTTCCGCCTGGGCTCGGATCATCTGCACCGGCCGATCCTTGCCCGGCAGAAACGACGTCCGCATGACTTCCTGCCGCTCGATGACCAGGCGCAGGGCCTCACGGCACATTTCGAGAGACAGCGGACCGCGGATGTCGAGGAACGAGCAGATGTTGTTGGCCGGATCGGCCGGGGGCACCGACGAGGTCTCCCACAGTTCCCGCTGGGGAAAAGTCAGCGGTTGCAGGCGCACCTGACCACTCGCCACCATCTCCTGCAATCGCGTGCGGACATCTTTTTCCATCCTCGGGAATCAGGAAACGCCCGCCGGAGCATTGAGCCTCGCCCCGTCGCCGGACGGTCCGAGATCGTCAAGGTCGCCCTCGACCAGGGCCTCGAGGTCGAGTTCGGCCAGCGAGACATCCTCCTCCACTGCGGCCGTGGCCGCCGCGGGCGCCGCCCCAGCGCGTTGCTCGCCGCCGAGGTGACCATTGATCAGCGAAGCGATCTGCCCGATGGTCCGCGCCCGCATGAGGCTGGTGGGAGGCAGGGTCACCCCGATTGATCCCTCGATGAGGTTTTCAATTTCGACGCCCATCAAGGAATCAAGCCCGAGGTCGGTCAGCGGCTGGTCGGGCCGGAGGGAATCGGGTTTCACGCGAAGCACCGAGCCGACCACCTCCTGGAGGGCTTGGACAATCACGGCCTCGCGTTCCCCGGGGGCCGCCGCATCGATGCGCCCGCGCCAGTCGCCGGTGCGACTGGTCCCCTCCTCGACTTCGAGGGCGGAGGCGAAGACGCGCTCGTGGAACGGACTGTCTTGCAAGCTGCGGAAGGCCTGCCGCCATTTGCCCCAATCAACCCGCAGGGCCGCGACCTGGGCCACTCCGGCATCGAGGAAAGATTCGAGCAGGGAAACAACTTCCTTCGGTTCGAGGGCGTGGGTGCCCTGACGGGCGAGATACTCGGCCACCTTCTCGTTCCGGGCGACGTAGCCATCGCCACCGAGGACGCCCCAATTGACCGCGAGGGCCGGCAGGCCGAGCGCGTGCCGATGGTGGGCGAGGCTGTCGAGAAAACTGTTGGCCGCCGCGTAGTTGCCCTGGCCCGGGTTGCCAAAAATACTCGAGGCGGAAGAGAAGAGGACAAATGCGTCCAGGCTCATCCCGCGGGTGTGCTCATGCAGCAGCCAGGCCCCAAGGGCCTTGGGAGTCATGACCGATGCCATCCGCTCGGGGTTGAGCTCGGAGAGCGGCGCATCGTCGATGACCATGGCAAGGTGGAACACGCCCTTGAGCGGGCGACCGCCGGTGCGGATCGAGCGGAAAACCTTCTCCAAATCCGCCACCGATCCGGCATCGGCGCGAAGAGCCAAAATTTCCGTGCCCGCGTCGCGCAATTCCTCGATGAACTCCGCCGCGCCGGGCGTCGCATCGCCCTGGCGTCCGGCCAGAACAAGGTGGCCCGCGCCGCGCTCGGAGAGCCAGCGGGCCAGCACCTTGCCGAAGCCGCCGAAGCCGCCGGTGATGAGGTAAGTCGCGGCGGGATCCACGGCAAAGGCCGGCGTGGGCAGGGAGCCCTTGGCCGCCATGAAGGCATCGGCGAAGCCGAGAAGGACTTTCCCCGTGTGCTTGCCGGCCGCCATCAGACGAAAGGCCGCATCGGCCCGGCAGGCCGGGAAGGAACGGTAGGGCAAAGGCTGCAACGCGCCTTGCGCCATCAGCCCGGCCACCTCGGCCAGCAGCCCGCGGGTCAGCTCCGCATCCCCGGCGAAAACCGCATCCATCGCGACCACGTGGAAGGACGCATTGCGGCGCAGATGCCAGAGCGGCAGTTTGGAATTCTGGTAAATGTCGCGCTTGCCGATTTCGATGAAGCGCCCGAACTCGGCCAGGCAGGAAAGCCCCATGGGAATGGCCTCGCCGGCCAGGGCGTTGACCACCGCATCGACCCCGCGACCGCCGGTCAACTCCATGACCTGCTCGGCGAAATCGCCGCGCCGCGAGTCGATCACATGTTCAACCCCCAGCGTGGCCAGCAGGGCGCGCTTGCCGGGGCTGCCGGCCGAGGCAATGACTTCCGCCCCGAGGTGCCGCGCGATCTGGATCGCCGCCATGCCCACCCCGCCCGCGCCGGAATGGACGAGAACTTTTTCACCCGGGCGCAGGCGCGCCACATTGTTGAGCGCGTGCCATGCGGTCATGAAAACGACCGGCACCGTGGCCGCCTCCTCCGGCGTCATGCCGGCGGGGATCGGAATCACATCGGCCTCACGGGCCAGCGTGTGCGTGGCCAGACCGAAAACGGCCAGACCAAAAACATGGTCACCCGGTTTGAGCCGGTCCACACCCGCCCCGACCGCCACCACGTCACCGGCCACCTCGTCTCCATACATTCGCGCATCGGCCGTCTCGGCCGGATAAAGTCCGAGGGCTTTGAGAACATCGCGGAAGTTCAAGGCCGCGGCCCGCACTTTGATCAGAACCTCGCCGGGCCCGCAGGTCGGCAGGGAAAACGGCGTGAATTTGAGGCTGTCGAGGCTGCCCCGCTCGCGCGACTCGAGGCGCAGCGGCACGGCCAGGTCAAGCGGACGGTCCTCGACCGGCAGACCGCGGGTCATCCGCTGCACGTAACGAGCCTCGCCGCGCAGCGCCACCTCGCGCTCCGGCTCCTTGCGCTGCCACTCGTTCCACAGAAGCCGCCAATCCCCCGGCGTCGCCCCGGCCGGCAAATCAATGGCCCGACAGACCGCGCCGGGATGCTCGGTCATGATCACGCGGAACAAACCGATGTCGGCCCCGGCGGCCACGTCGACGACCGAGGGTTCGCACCCGACCGACTGCGCCCCGGCCGTGACCAGATCGAAACGGTATTTGCCCGCGGGAGAAAAGCTGTCGAGCGCGTGCGAAAGGTGGAGCAAGGCGGAAGTGCCCATGAGCGCACCGGCCGGGGATGCAAGGCCCGCGTGGTCCAAAGACCAAAGATAAACGAACCGCTGCGGCGGCGTTTCCGCGCACCAATCCGCGACCAAGGCCCGCCAATCCTCAGCTCGATCCGGATCGATGACACGGACATCAACATCCGCCGAATTTTTCTTCGTCCCGGTGCGGACCAAACGGCAGCGGGCACCGCCGCGCCGCAGCTCGTCGGCCAACGCGTCGCCGACCCCGCGGTCGTCGGCAAAGATGACCCAGGAATTCTCCTCCGGGACGATGGGCGGGGCGAGCGTGGACCGAATGGCCGGTGCGGCCCAAGCCTTGCGGGCGAGGATACCGAACTGCCCCTCGCCGCCGCCAACACTGACGAGGCCCGGGAGGCTGAGGGTCTGGGTGAAGCCGCAGTCGAGCAGAAGTTCCTCCCATTTGGCCCGCGTGAGCAGCGGATGCTCAGGCCGCAGTTCGCGATCAGTCAGGGTCCACCAACCACTGGTCAGGCCGAAAATGGATTCTGTCCACAGCCGCGGCGTGGCCACATCCATGAACATGAGCGTGCCACCGGGCGCCAGCAGGCCGTGCAGATTGGCCAGGCAGGCCCGCACGTCGGAGACGGCATGGAGCACGTTGGTGCCGACGATGAAATCGAAGCTTCCCTCGATCAGGCCCTGATCCGCGGGATTTAGTTCGAGATCATAGGCCAAGTATTCGACCTCGGGAAACGCGGCGAGCTTTTGCTGGGCGGTGAGGAAGAAGCCGGTGGAGACGTCGCTGAAAACGTAACGATGCAATCCGCGATCAAGGAGCGGGAGCAGGAGCGAAGCCAGGCCGCCGGTGCCCGCCCCGACTTCGAGGATGCGCAGCCCGCGCCCATCGGGCAACCCGCCGGCCGCCCCGCGCACCGCCGTGCTGATCGCGGTCACCCAGTGCGAGGCATACAAGCCATCGCCGTAAAACTGTTCGAGATGTTCCGACCCCATGCCGCTGAAAAGCACCTGGATCGCGTCCTTTTCGCCGCGAATGATCGGCCCGAACTCCGCTCCCGTCGCGGCGCACAGCATGGCCTCGCAAAGATGGCCCGGATAGCGGCGCAGAAAATCCCGCAGAAGTCGGGGTGCGGATTCCGCCGGGCCGGCGAAAGACGGGGTGACCCGCCATCCGTCGCCCTCGGCCTGCAAAAGTCCATGCTCGGCCAGGCCGATCATCAAGCGCCGGAAAATCCGCTGCATGGCCGGGGCCACCCCGAGCGAGGATTCCGAAAAAACGCTGCCGTCCGCCACCGCCACACCCATACGCCGCAGACCGGCGGCAATCTGGGCCGCGGCCAGGTCGTCTTCCTCGCGCATGACCTGGACCAAACGCTCCCGGCCGCGGAGTTCCAAGACCCCGGCGAGGGCCGCCGCCGCATCCGCGTGAAGATCCTCCAGCGGCAAAGGCTCCAACGGCGAAGGCTCACCGGTGGCGGGCTGGCGCTCCCACGCCACATGATAGACCAAGTCTTTCCCCTCGCCCGTCGAAGAACCGGCCCGCCGCAGCGAACCAAGGGCCACGGCGCGGAAGCCATCAATCAGCAGGCAGGGCTCGCCCCGCTCGTCATACAAGCCGATGCGACCTTCGGTCAGCTCCTCGTTGCACTGCGTGACAGCCGACTGCACCCGGCTCCGGGCTCCGGGGGACCGAAGGAAAACGATGCGACCGAACCGGACGGGCAACTTCAACTTCTGGCCCCGCGCCTCCACCGTCCGGGCCCCGGCCGAAAAAACGTGCAACGCGCCATCGAGGATCACCGGATGGACCGCATACTCCGCGGCCCGCCGCGCCGTAGCCTCGGAGAGCGCGACCAGGCCCGAGGCCTCGCCGGCCCGGGCGAAGAGCTGGCTCGCGGCACGAAATTCCGGCCCGTAATTCAAGCCCCGGTCACGCTTGTGCTGGTAGTGTTCCTCAAGGTCCATCGCATCCAGCCGCCCCTCCGGCGGCGCCCAACGCGAGGATTCAAAAGCCGTTTCGACCCGCTCACCGCGCATCGAGCCGACGACATGAAGCGACCAAGTGGAGGAGGGCTCGAGCAGGCTCTTGATGGCAAAACTGCGTTCGGCCGCGTCCCAAGTGAGTTCGAGCAGAAGGTTTGAGGGCGATTCGGGCAGGATGAGCGGCTTGCGAATCTCCAGGTCCTCGATGGCGAAAGGACGTTTCTCGAAAATCTCCTGGCCCGCTTCGAGCGCCATCTCGATGAAGGCCGACGCGGGGAAAACGACGTGGTTGTCCACACAATGGTCGCGCAGGTAGGAAAGATGACGCTCGTCGAGACGGGCCACCCACGTGGGCACGGACCGCGCCAGCCGGAAATCGAGGAGCCCTTTGCCGCCGGCGGTCAGACGGCTGTGGCGCATTTCGTTGGCCTCGTGCCACCAGCGGGCCTTGTTCCACGGATAGGCCGGCAGTTTGCGTTGGTGGCGCGACGGGGTCAGGCGGCCGAAATCAATCATCACGCCGAGGCGATGCAACTCGAGAACCGCCTCCATCGCCGCCTCCTGCTCGCGCTCGCGGCGCGTGGAGGAAACGACCGGCGCCTTGATCTCCGCGTCGGCGAGGCATTCCTGCAACGAGATGGCGAGGGCCGGATGCGCGCTGATCTCCAACCACACATCCACCCCGTGGGCCGCCATGGCGTTGACCGCGGAAACAAAACGCACCGGCTGACGGATGCCGCTGCCCCAATACGCGGCGGTGCAGTCCGCCCCGGGGCACAGCGCTCCGGTCACCGTGCTGAAGAATGGCACGTCGCCCGCCCGCGGCTCAAATCCAGCCAAGGCCGACTCCAATTCATCGGCCGCCGGCTGCATCATCGCGTGATGGAACGGATGCTGCACGCGCACAAAGCGGTTGAAAATTTGGCGCGTCTCCAACTCCGCCGCCATTTTCTCCAGCGAAGGTTTGAGCCCGGCGATGGTCAACGCGCGCGGGCCGTTGAACGCCGCAATGCTCGCCGTCGGATCGTGGCGCTTGATCAATTCGTTCGCTCCGTCCTCGTCCAACCCGACGGCCAGCATCGCCCCGGTGTGCCGGGCGCAGCCAGACATGGCCTGGGCGCGGGTGACAATGATGCGCGCCGCCTCCTCGAGAGTCAGAATCCCGGCCACACAGGCCGCGGCCACCTCGCCAACGCTGTGCCCGGTGATGGCCGAAGGGGTCACGCCCCATGCTCGCCACAACTCGGCCAGCGCAATCTGCATGGCAAAGATCGCCGGCTGGCCAACCTCGGTCTCCGCGACCCGCGTGGTCGCCTCATCCCTCGCGAATTCCTCGAGCAAATCAAACCGCGCGAAAGGCGCCATGGCGGCCGCGCAATTTTCCACGGCCTGACGAAAGACCGGCTCGGTCCGCATCAACTCCCGCCCCATGCCCCACCACTGCGGACCCTGCCCGCTCATGACGAAGCCGACGCGCGGCGGATGTTCCGGATGCGGGGTGAAAGAAGTGCTGACGCCGGGACAGGCCCCCTCGTCGACAAAAGTGCGCAAACTCGCGGCCAAGCCCGTGGCCGAGGCGGCGGCCGCGGTCAGGCGGTAAGCATGATGATTCCTCCGCGCCCCGAGGGTGTAAACCAAGTCGGGCAAAAGCGGGCCGGTGCCGTTGGATCCAGCCTTCTCCTCCAGCCAGGAGGCCAGATTCGCCGACGCCGCCTTGAGCGATTCCTCGGAGCGGGCGGACAACGTGATCGGCCAGGCCCGCGCTGCGTCCACGGCCGGGGTCTGTGCCATCGGGCATGGCGGCGGGGCGGCCAAAATCACGTGGGCGTTGGCCCCGCCGAAGCCGAAGGAGTTGACCCCGGCAATCCTCGCTCCAGCGGCCATCTCCGGGAACGGCTCGACCTGCGTTGGCACCCGCAGCTTGCAGGCGTCAAAATCAATGTGCGGACTCGGGGACTCAAAGTGAATGCTCGGCGGAATCTGCCCGCGGCTGACAATCAGCGCCGCCTTGATGATCCCGGCCACACCAGCCGCGGTCTCCAAATGGCCGAGGTTCGTTTTGACCGAGCCAATGACGAGCGGTTGGTCCGCCGGCCGCCCGTCGCAGAGCGCGCGGCTCAGGGCATGCGCCTCGATCGGGTCGCCCACCGCCGTGCCGGTGCCGTGGGCCTCGACATAGCCGACATCCGCCGGGTCGATGCCCGCATCGACGCAAGCCTCGCGCACCAACCGGGTCTGGGCTTCCTCGCCCGGCAGCATGATGCCGTTCGTGTGCCCGTCCTGGTTGGCGGCCGTCCCGCGGATGACCGCATAAACGCGGTCGCCATCGGCCAGCGCACGGGACAACGGCTTGAGCAAGACCATCCCCGCACCCTCGCCGCGGACGAAACCATTGGCCGCGGCATCGAAGGCCCGGCAACGGCCATCGGGCGACAACATCGAGGCTTGGGAAAAACCAATGAAGCCATCCGGCGTGATCATGACCGTCACGCCGCCGGCCAGCGCGGTCGCGCAACGCCCGGCACGCAGGTGCTCGCAGGCCACGTGCACGGCGGTGAGGGCGGACGAACAGGCCGTGTCCATCGCGATGCTCGGCCCGGTGAGATTGAGGCAGTAGGAAATGCGGTTGGCCGCGATGCTGTGGGCGTGGCCGGTCGCCGAGTGCGGACTGATGCCGCTGCGGTCGGTCGAACCACCTTGGATCCCCTGATAATCGGTGTGGGAAATGCCGGCAAAAACGCCGATGTCCGTCCCGTGGTCGTGGTCGAGAACAAGGCCTGCGTCCTCAATCGCCTCCCAGGCGGTTTCGAGGAGCAGACGCTGCTGCGGGTCGATGTAGGGGGCTTCGCGCGGGGAAAGGCCGAAGAATTGCGGGTCGAAGAGGTCGATCCCCTCGATGAACCCGCCGTGCTTGGCCATGGATTTACCAGGTAGTCCGGGCTCCGGATCGTAAAAACGGCTGATGTTCCAGCGGTCGGGCGGAATCTCGACCACCGCATCGCGGCCCTCGAGAAGGAATTGCCAAAAGTCCTCCACGTTGTTCAGCGCCCCGGGAAAACGGCATCCCATCCCGATGATCGCGATATGGTCTTCGTGCATGGCTTGATACGGCAACCCGGTCAGCGAGCGGGAGTGCTACGGGGAAGAGTTTGCCACGGGAAAAGCGCGGCAAGCAAGAGTGCTGCGTCGGCTCTCAGGGTGCCGTGTGTGTCTTGATGAACGCGGAAAACCAACGCCCGGTGGGCTGGAGGAGGCGGTTTTTCGTCTTCGGGTCGTAGGAGAACAGGCCGAATTGGCCGTGCCACCCCTCTTTCCACTCGTAATTGTCCACCAAGGTCCAGGGGAAGTAGCCCCGCACATCGACCCCCGAGTCCATGGCCCGGCGCATCTGCGCAATGTGCTCGCGCAGGTAACGAATGCGCTTGCGCTCGCTCTGCGTGCCCAGCCCGTTCTCGGTCACCACCACCGGCTTGCCATAGCGCTTGTGCACCGCGGTCAGCACGCTGAAAAGCCCCTCCGGCACGATCTCCCAGCCGAGCTGGGTGTAATCCGACGACATCTCCCCGTGCCCGCGGCTGAGAAACCGCAGCAGGCTGGCATCCTGCGCGTAGTAGTAGTTGACCCCGATGATGTCCATCGTGTCGGCCACCATGTCCAGATGGTCGAAATTCTGGCGCTGCACGAGGTTGTAGACGAACGCAGTTGGGTCTTTCAGCCCCTTGGCCCGCCGCCAATCGGGCAGCGAGTAGATCCCCATGATGACGGCATCCGGCCGCTCGGCGCGGACAATCGCAGCCGCTTCCCGGAACATGTCGGCGGCGATGCGCATGGCGCGCTTGTAGCCGAACGGATGAAGCAGCAGCCCCGGCGGCCAATGTCCGGCGATCCAGCCGAGTTGCAGGGCGCCGTTGGGCTCGTTCTGCGGCACGTAGATTTTGACATGCGGCGCCATGGCCTTGGCCACGCGGGTCACGTGCTTGCGCCAGGCCTCGGGCGCGTCGGGGTGGAGGAAGTTCGAGCGGTCCTTGTCCTTCGGGTTGTAAAGCCAGTCGGGGAAGGTGAAATGCCAGAGCGTGACCACGGGCTCGATGCCGGCGGCGCGAACTTGGCGGGCCATGCGGACGTATTGCGCCAGGGCCTGCTCGTTGATCACGCCCGGTTTGGGCTCGATCCGCGCCCATTCGATGCCGAAGCGGAAATGGGAAACCCCGAGTTGCTTGAGCGCGGCGATGTCACGGTCGAACCGGCTCCAGGAGAAGACCGCATCATCGCCACGCACCGGGGCGAGTCCCTCCTTGCCGTAGACGTCCCAGTCGGTCTGAAAATACATCGGCGAGTCCGGCGCGACCCCGCGGTCCTCGTTCTGGTAGCTGGCCGTCGAAGTTCCCCACCAGAATTTCTCCTTGGGCAGGTGCTTGGTCACCATCGCCTCGGCCGGGGGCCGGTAGGGCCCCGGCGGAGTCACGCACCCGCCGAGCAACAGGACGGCGACAGCCATGATGAGACCAGCGGCTTGCTTCATGCGGCGGAGACTATTTACTGGGGGCATGTTCGCAAAGCCCCAACTACTGGCCACCTTGATGGCCCTGGCCCTGACGGCCGCCGCCCTGGCCCAGCAGGCCAAGCCCCCGGGGACCGACCGTTTGGAAATGAAGGACGGGACGAGCATACGCGGCCTCATCCTGCGCAACGACGCCAACAACGTGCTCATCCGCACGGGCCGCGGTGATCTCACCATCCCGAAATCCGACATCAGCCGCATCCAGGAGGAGGCTGACGACGATGTCTATGTCGCCGAGCTCACCGCGCCCGGCAAACTCCCCTCGTGGCGGGCCATCGTGCATGACTTCCGCGACCACGACGCGGTCTGGCGTGTGCAATTGGCTCCGTCGGCCAGCGTGACCGACGGGACCCTGCGCAACATTCCTTACCTCTCGTTCAACGTGAACCAGCGCGGCATCCTCAACATCTACGGCAACCCCGACGACCCGGTGGCCATCCAATTCGGCATCTACGGCAAACGTGGACGCAGTGACAAATACCACCAGATGGTCCGCGAATTCCTCGCCGGACATCTGAACACCCGCAAGGAAATCTCCACGCTGTATTCGCTCTCGCTCCGCGGAGACAAGAAGTCGGCGGACAATCTCGTCTTCGAAATCACCCCGCCCACCGCCCCGGGGTCCCACGGCGGATGGTGGGTCTCAGTCTACGATCCGCGTCGCGTGGAGAAAGCCCGCGTCGGAGCCAAGGAATATGCGGCGCTGACCCGGCCATTCGCCGAGATTTTCACCCCCGATGGAACCCTCCGCGAAGACGCCTCCGCCCGCTTCGACCAATGGCTGGCCGGCTCGATCATGAGACTCCCCGCCGCCCTCCCGAAAATCCGCGGCTTTTACCGCGACGAGACGGGCGTCTTCCATGTCATGCGCATCGGGGGCACGGACGGCTCATAGTTGGATGGGGGTAACGATCCGCACGCCCCGCGCGAGCAGGAAGGGCAGCGACGGCGAGGACGCCGCCGCTACAGTTTTGTTGTAGCGGCGGTCTCCTGACCGTCGCTGCCTTTCTCCCAGCCAGGCATCAGGTCAAAATCTTCGCGCGATTGACCTCAGCCAACGCCATCCGGCTCATAGGTTGTCGTCGAACAAACGCGCCGCACTCTCCGCGGCCCGCTGCCAGAGCGGCCGCTTGGCCCACTGCGCGGGCCGGATCTCCCGCGCCCCGTGCAGATCGCGGGCAAACATTTTCCGCATCTGCGCCCCGACCACCGCGTCGGCCAGGATGAGGTTGAGTTCGTAATTCCGCGTCATGGACAACGGATCCAAATTGCTCGACCCGATCAGCAGGATCTCGCCGTCCGCCACCGCTGTCTTGGCATGCACCATCATGCCCCGCCATTCGTAGATGCGCGCCCCGGCGTCCATCAGCCGGCTGTAACGCCGGCGCGCCGAGGCCGCGGCGAACGGGTGGTTGTTCGTCCCGGGCAGGAGAAATCTCACCGCGACTCCGCGGCGCGCCGCCGCCTCGAAAGCCGCCACCACGGGCTCGGGCGTCACGAGGTAGGCGTCGGTGATCTCCAGACTCTCCCGCGCATGCGAGGCCAGCCAGATGTAAAGCCCCGCCACATGGTGCGCCCCCGGCTGGTCGGCCGCGACCAAGCCGCACGGCGCCGGCGGCGGCACGATGTCCGCGGGAGCCGGTGGCGGCACCTCGGCATCCCCGGCTCGCCGCCACATGCCCTCGAAGGCCACGCCCACGTCGCCGGCCAGCGGACCGCGGACAATCAACGCGGTGTCACGCCAATCGCGCCCGCCCTGCGATCGCGGGGCCCAGTTGTCGCTGATGCAAAGCCCGCCGACCACCGCGGTGTCGCCATCGACGATCAGGCTTTTGCGATGGTCGCGATGACGCAGCCGCGACCAGGTCAGGGGATTCAGCACGGAGACCGGACGAAAGGCCCGTGCCGGGACGCCCTCGGCGGCGAGGTATTTGGCCACCGAGCCGCCTTTGACCATCATGGTCCCCACCGGATCATAGAGCACCCGCGTCTCAACCCCGCGCCGCACCGCCTCGCCCAGCACGCGGGCGAAACGCTGCCCGGTCGCATCGCCGGCAAAAATGAAGTTCTCGAAACAGACCGAGTGCCGGGCCGCGCCGATGAGGTCGAGCATGGCGGGAAAAGCCTCGTCGCCGTCGCGCAACAGACGCGACTCCAGCACCGGGCGCGCTGGCGCCGCCGCACGGCGACACAGGTCCGCGATCATCGCGGAAGAGAGGAAAGAGCTGAGGGAATCAGACGGCATGGAACCTCGCTGAAGATAGCGGCACGGCCCCGCATGGCCAGCCCCGACCGGACGCCTCCCCCGCGGCGCAGCCGCCTTGGAGTGCGGTGGCCGGGCCACCGCTTTTCCCCATGGAGACCGCCCGCGCCCCCCGGAAAGCGGCGTCAAGCCGCCGCACTCCAAAACGCGCCCCGATTCAACTCACCGATTCGACTTCATAGTCGTCGGCCACCGCCAGGCGATCCGTCTTGAAGCGATAGATCGTCGCCACCCGCGCCTTCGAGGCCGTTTGCTCAAACCACCGCGCCGAACACCACGGATACTCGCCGGCGGTGCGAACCAAGCCGTGACGCACCGCATTCTGATGCACGTAGCTGAGCCGGGCGAAATAGGATCTCTCAAACGAAAGCTTGGTTTCGAAGAAATTGTGCCACACTTTGCGCCCGGGTGTCCCTTCAAGCCGGTTGACCCATGCCGCGGTGCGTGAATGCAACCTCCCGAGCATGCGCGCCAGGGACTGCGCAGAGTCTGTCCTGCAAGGGGAACCGGCCACGAAGTGATAGTGATTGGAAAACACCGCCCATGCCTCCAGGGTCCAGCCAGCCTCCCGGCAGACGGTGATGAGGCCCCGCTGCAGCACCTCAAGACGCTGCCTGGCGCGGAAATGGTGCAGTTTGCGATAAGTCCCCGCAGTCACAAAATAGGTGCCAGCCTCGCTCAGACGGTGCGGTGGCGCGTGGGGCCAATCCACGGTGCCGGAGGTCAGGGGTGAGTCGCTTCCTTGCGGAGAAGGCATACGCGCTGATGACCATCCGATAATCCAAAGCGGCGTCAAGCCGCCGCACTCCAAAAAAGCCTCCCCCGCGGCGAAGCCGCCTTGGAGTGCGGTGGCCGGGCCACCGCTTTTTCAAAACCACGGTATCGCTGCGGCTAAGGGGAACACCCCATACCGCCGGTCCCGAGGACGTGCGTTAATGGCTCCCTCGAACAATCGAGGAACATCAAACACATATGAAACACAACATAACCACCACCATCATGGCCGCGGCTCTCGCCGTTGCCACGCTTGCCCCGCAGCGCGCCACCGCCATGGACAAAACCGCACCCGACGTCGTGGCGGCCGCGATGAGCGCCCCCGAACTAACCACGCTGGTCTCCGCGATCAAGGCGGCGGAACTCGTCTCGGCCCTCCAAGGCCCGGGGCCGTTCACCGTCTTCGCCCCGACCAACGAGGCGTTTGCCAAACTACCGGCCGACGATCTCGCCGACCTGCTCAAGCCGGAGAACCGCATGAAACTTGCGGCCATCCTCAAGGGGCACGTCATCAACGGCCGGGTCAAAGCGGCCGACGTCAAAGCCGGCGACGTGAAGACGCTCGAAGGCAAGGACGTTGAAATCACGGTCAAGGACGGGAAGGTCTCCTTCGGCAACGCCACCGTTGTCGCCACGGACATGACGGCCGCCAACGGTGTGATCCACGAGATCGATACCGTGGTGATGACGGATTAGCCAAGGCCACTCAACCCAACAACACGCAACCAACCGGAAGCCACTTCGCCGCCAGGCGGGGTGGCTTCCTCGTTTGGCTTGGCGGGAATCCACGCCCGCCGCGTCGCTTGCGGGGCTCAGCTGGTTCGACGGGCGGCGAAGAACATGACCACTCCGCCGACCAAGGCGAGCACGCCAAGAATGGGAGCCACCGGAATGGTGTGTGTGCGCTCGGTCGTGATCTGCAGCGGCCCAAGGTCGAGCGCCTTCTCCGAGGTGGTGTAGGTGATGCCCTGATAGGTCAGCGCGAGCACGCCGAGAATGATCAGGAGGATGGATGCGAGGAGGAACGGTTTCATAAGTCTTCAGATGATCGGATGGTCTTTCAGCACAAGAACAACAGCGATGAGGAAGCCGACAAAGAGCAGGGCGGGGACCAGCCCCTGCATCGTGCGGCTGATGGCCAGCTCCAAGATCCACACGGCGGCAATGAAGATGAGGATGTTCATCAACATACTTGGAACTCCTTGGGGATGGTTTTTGCTGGGCTGGCTTTCATTGGGGTGACCGATCTCTCACTCCACGCTAAGCGCATGTTCAGCCAGCCGGTATGGGGTGAAACCCTCAGGGAGGGGCGAACGCGGGGCGGGGCACAATGGAGTGATCACCCCATTGAGCCGGCGGGACCGCGGGCACAATCTTCCAAGACGAATGAAAACCAACAAGCGTGTAGCTGTTATGTTTCGGCGCACCATCGGCCTGCTCGATGAGAGCCGCGAACTGATCCATGGGTCGGCCCAGCATGATTCGCCGGCGGAAGGGCAGGCGCCCAAGACGGCCGCCACGGGCCTCATGGAGGATGAGTCGCTCCAGCTCCGCCAGCATCTGCTGGATGTGACCCGCTGCCTCCTCACCATCAACGAGGCGGAGCACCGTCGCATTGGCGGCGCGCTGCAGGACCAGTTGCTGCAAACGCTGATCGGTATCCACATCCGGTTGCTGGCTTTGAGCAAACAAGTGACGCTCAACGGCAGCGACATGAATAAACAAATCGCCAGCACGCGACGCCTGATGAGAGAATCTTGGTCGACGCTCCAGCGCACCACGCGCGCTGTGGCGGCCAAAACATGAGAGCTAAGCGGCAAGCAGAGTCCGCCCCTTCCGACGCCACGCCAACCGTGCGCTTGGAGAGAAACATTGCCGCACTCACGCGGCGGACGATGCAACTGGCGGTGGCCAACGCGAAGCTCCGCAGCCAAATCAGTCGCCGTATCTCCGTCGAAAAATCCTTGCGCGCCAGCAAAGAAGGAGCGGCCCTTCTGCTGGCCAAATCCCAGCGCACCCAGCAGGAGATGCGCCAGTTGTCCCGCCGCCTCCTGTCCGTGCAGGAGGAGGAACGCAAACGGATCAGCCGCGAACTGCATGATGTCGTGGCCCAGGCCCTCTCGGCCATCAATGTCCACCTCACCTTGCTCAAGAGCGAGAACGCCGCGACGACCAAGGAGCTCCATCGGAAGATAGCGGTGACCCAGGATCTGGTGAAGAAGTCGGTCGAGATCGTTCACCGTTTCGCCCGGGACCTGCGCCCGGCCGTTTTGGACGACATCGGCTTGATTCCCGCCCTGCGCTCCCACTTGAAAATCACGGCAGCCGAAGCCCTGCTGAAGGTCTCCCTCTCGTCCGAACCAGGAGTCGAGGCGCTGGACCTGCCGAAGAAGACTGTGCTCTATCGTGTCTTTCAGGAGGCGCTGACAAATATAATCCAACATGCCCGGGCAACCAAGGTCACCATCCGCATCACCTGCCGCGCGGGTCAGGTGCACCTGACTATCCGGGACAACGGTTGCGGCTTCCGGACTCCGAAGCTCTTAAAGGCGGAAGCGGGGGCCCACCTTGGTTTGCTCGGCATGCGGGAACGGGTGGAAATGAGCGGAGGAACCTTCTCCGTGGAGTCGATACCGCGCAAATCCACGACCATCAGGGTTGACCTGCCGCTCGACCCCATCGCCCGCCGCCGGCCGAATGCCCGCACCGCGAAGAAAAGGAAAACATCACGATGAAAAAGATTCGGGTGCTGCTCGCCGAGGACCACGTGATGGTGCGTGAGGCCTTGCGCGCGCTGCTCGAAATGGAAAAGGACATTGAAATCGCGGCCGAGGCCGGGAACGGGCGCAAGGCCGTCTCCCTGACGCTGAAACTTCTGCCCGACATCGTGGTCCTCGATCTGGCCATGCCCCTGCTCAACGGCATGGAGGCAACGCGGCAGATTTTGAAGGCGCTTCCGGGCACAAAAATTCTCATCCTTTCGGCGCACAGCGACGAAGCCTATGTCGAACGCGCCATGGCCCTCGGGGCTTCGGGTTACCTGCTCAAGCAGAGCGCGGCCAAGACCTTGGTCAGCGCGATCCACGCCGTCCTCAAAGGCGGGAAGTTTTTCAGTGCGGAGGTTTCCATGCGCCGTGACCGACGGCGCAATGATGCGCTGTGCGGGGGCGAAGCGGGCCACGATCCCAGACCCGCGGCACTCACGCTGCGGGAATCCGAGGTGCTGCAACTCGTGGCCGAGGGCCTGGCCAACAAACAAATCGCGGGCGAGCTGGGCATCAGCATCAAGACGGTGGAGAAGCACCGGCAAAGCCTGATGGAAAAGCTCGGCATTCACGACACCGCCGGGCTGACCCGCCACGCCTTGGCCACGGGTGTGATCATCGAGGACTAATCCGAACCTAGGCAGTAGGAGGGCTGTGATTCCGGGGGAGCGCAGGTGCCCTCCTCACTGACACGGTCTTTGCCACCTCACATCATTTGGTGAGTCTCCATCATGGGAATGTGGCGGGGGGGGCGTGTGGTCCCCATTTTCTACGGCATCGTTCCGGCCAAGACCAAAGCTCCAAAAGTCTTGGACTCACGGACGAGGATCAGCGGGCAGGGACACGCGGCCCGCGTGTCCGTCGTGGAGAGGGCGGACGAGCGAGCCCACCTTCGCCGGGCTACGGCGTGACAAGCCGCTCGTCCCTACCTTCAGAAGCGAACTCCAAAAACGTTTCGTTATTGGGATGAAAACGGGCGAGACGCCAGTTCCCCTGATTCCCCAGACGTCCAACAGCAAGGGGACGTTGGTATGATACTTGTTGACGCATTCCGCCCCACTACCGGTGATGGGTCAACGGTTTCGCGCGGGGGGAGGCGCTGGGCGGATTCGCCGGCGGCGGTTCGTCCTCCGGGTATTTTTTGGTCCCCGGCCAGAGGATGCGCCAAGGCTGCCTCTTGAGTGTGTCGGTCAGCTGCTCGCTGTTTCTGATCACCCGGGTTAGATCCGAGCGGCTGAGCTTCTCCATGAGCTCACGCGTGCTCTCCATGGTCGCGGCCAGATCGGAGTCGCGGCCGGTCATCCTCTCCGTATTGACCTTGAGAGTCTCGGTGAACTCCCGCGTGTTGCTGATCACGAGAGGAATCTGCGCCTTGTTCAGGGTCTCCATGAACGTCCGGGCATTCCGCACCGTCGCGGCCAGATCGGAGTCCGGTCCGGTCAGGCGCTCCAAATGCGCATTCATGGCCTCGGACAGCTCGGGCAAGCGTTCGCCGACAAACTCCTGCTGGTCGATCGCCGGGCCGCTCGAGACATCGCCTTGGATGAAATCAATCACCTGCTGGCCCATCAGCCCCTGCTGGGCCAGCCGTGCCGTCGCGTTGTTGTAGACCTCCGCTTCGGCCGTGACCTGGACATGAATGCACACCTCGAAGTTCTCATGCCCCGCGGGGCGGCGGTCGGGGGGAACGGGGGACTCGAGTCGGGTCACCTTGCCGATCTCGCGCCCGGCGAGCAGCACCGGGGCTCCGGGCCGGATGCCGCCGGCATTGTCGTAGTAAACTCTGAACGTGTTGAGGGGGTGGATCAGGCCGGGCAGGCCGAGAACCACCAAAACCGCGAGCAGCAGCCCCAGCGTGGCCAGCACCAGCAGGCCCGTGGTGATTTCATTTTTATGGGTCTGCATGGGCTTCCTTCCCGGATTCCGTCGCCTTGAAGGCGGACAGAAAGTCACTGATGATGGGTTCACTGGTTTCCCGGAACTCGTCGGGCGTGCCCTGCAGGAGAATTTTTCCCTCGTGGAGAAAGACCATCTGGGTGGCCAGGGCGAAGGCGCTTTCCATCTCGTGAGTCACCACGATCGACGTCACTTTTTGCTCATCGCGCAGGCGGAGGATGAGGTCGTCGATGAGTTTGCTGTTGATCGGATCGAGGCCGGCGGAAGGCTCGTCGAAAAGGACGAGCTCCGGATCAAGGGCCAGCGCCCGGGCCAACCCGGCCCGCTTCTGCATGCCGCCGCTCAGCTCGGCGGGAAGTTTGTCGGCGGCTTCCTCCAAATCCACGAGGGTGAGTTTCTGCGCCGCCACCGCATCGATTTCGGAGGGGCTTTTCTGCGACAATTCTTCCAGGGGCAGCTTGACGTTGTCGCGGACGCTGATCGAGCTGATGAGCGCGGCGTTCTGGAACACCACGCCCATGCAGGCGCGGGCGAGATTGAGCTTGGAGCGGCCGAACCGGGTCAGGTCCTCATTCTTGAACAGCACGGCCCCCGCGTCCGGCTTGAGCAGGCCGAGGAGAATCCCGAGGAGAGTGCTCTTGCCGCATCCACTCAGCCCCATGACAACCAGAACGCCGCCGGCCGGGAGGGTAAAGTTCACGTCTTGCAGCACGACCTTCCCGCCGAGGCTCAACCTCACGCCCTTCATCTCAACCAGGTTTGCCGGGGCCGTGCTCATGGGAAAAAAGTGATGATGAAAATGTTGCAGAACGCATCGGCCACGATGACCGCGCTGACCGCGGTGACCACGCTTGAGGTCGTGGCGGTGCCAACTCCCGCGGCTCCGCCCTGCACCGACAAACCCTTGTGGCACGACACCACGCCAATGATGGTGCCGAAGACCAGGCTCTTGGCCATCCCGGCCACCACATCCGCCACGAGCAGGTTGGTCAGGACCTGATCCTGAAAAAATCCGTAGCTGATGTTCAGCATCAGGTGGGAAATGAAGGCGGCACCGAGGATGCCGGAAACAATCGAGACCACGGCCAGCGACGGGGTGAGGAGAAAGATGGCCAGCATGCGGGGGGCGAGGAGAAAGCGCCGTGCGCCAATCCCCATGCCCTCGATGGCATCCACCTCGCCGCCCGCTGTCATCGCCCCCAGCTCCGCCGTGTAAGCGGCCCCGATCCGCGAGGCCAGGACGATGCCGGTGAACAACGGACCCATCTCGCGGGTGAAAGAAACAGAGACCACGGCGGGCACGAGCATGACCATGCCGAAAATCCGCAACTGGTAGCCCGTGAGCAGGGCCATGGTGAGGCCGATAAAAACCGACAGCAAAACCACCATCGGAACGGAGCCCGCCCCGACCCGGTTGCACTGGTGAAAAAAGTGCTCCAGTCGAAATGGTGCCCGACCACGGGCCAAGCGCTCGAGCACCTCGGCCAGGGTGGCCTGTGCCATCCAGACCATGTCGCCCAACTCCCGCAAACCACCGAGCGTGACGGCACCGGTTTTCGCGATCATCGGAGCGATCTCCCGGTCTGACCACCGGCGGCGGTGGTCAGCTTGCGCCGCAACGGCAACCCCGCGAAACGAGGAAGCCGGTGACGAATCCTGCGAGGATTCCGGCGGCCAGCACGTTGTAGGTGTTGCGATGCAGAATCCGATCCGCCGCCCCGGCGCCCTCGCGGGTTTTTTCCAGGGCGCGACCGTAGAGGTCTTTGCCCTGCTGGCTGACTTGTTCGAGTGTGTCTTCTAGTTTCATAAGTTTGATTTGTTTCCTGCCGCACACTCGGCCCGTCAGAGAAATCTGACCATGGGGTGTTGACCCCATGGATGCGGACGACACGATCGTCCATGGTGTCAGCGAAGAAAATGATGCAGAGGGACTTCCCGAAACATCAGCCAAAAATGAAAGGAAACAGCATATGTTAATGACCATCGCGATTCTGTTGGTTCTGCTCTACGCCTTGGGCTTGGTCACGAGCTACACCATGGGAGGATTGATCCACATCCTTCTGGTCGTAGCCGTCGTGGTTGTGCTCGTGCGCTTGATCCAAGGGCGCCAAGCGTTGTAGAGCCCAACGCCGTGCCAATCCGCTCCCCGGCGACCTTCAGCCGCGGGGGCGGGCCCATGCGGCTTGAGGCTGGGGGCGTGGCCGGGGGTGAACGGACTCTGCGGCCGGCGGCAGGTCCTACCGGGAAGAAAGGAGGGCGCTTAGGAGCCCTAGAAATTCCACATCTTGCCCTTGCGCGCGTCGGCGAAGACTTGGGGGCTCAGCATGTAGGAGAGCGGGGGATCAGGCAGGGCGGAGTCGTCGAGGCGGGGCAGGGATTTTCCGATGGTTGCATCCCAAGGTTGGCTGGACGCGATGTTGATCGGGGTGCCGGTGCGGATGAGATCGAACGTTTTCTGCGCCGCCTTGAGCGGCATGCGCACGCAACCATGCGTGCTCGGGTAGGGTTTGACGAAGCCCCAGTGCAGGCCGTAGGCGGACTTAAACTCCATCCAATAGGTCATCGGATACCCAGCCCCGGGGCTGCTGACCCGGCGGCGGTTGGCCACTTTGCTGTAAATGGTGTAATCGCCCTTGGGCGTCGGAGTCGCCGCGGTGCCGACGCAAACCGGGGTGGCGAGAAGCACGTCATTACCCTCCACCACATAGAGGCGCTGGGCACCGGTGCTCAGCTTGAGCTTGACGTTGGACGGGTTCTTCGGGGCTTTGACCGGTGGGTCGTAGGAGAAAGCAGTCGATCCACCCATCGGCATGGTTTGGCAACCGGTCAAGCCAACCAGGGCGAGAGCAAAAGCGGCCAGAGCGAGGCGCGAGGCGGATGGCAAAGCAATTTTCATGGGCGAACCCTCAGGTTGCGGCCCGATCTTGGCAAGGAGAAAACGGGGCCGACCGGAACTTGCGCATTGCATCCCCGGCCCCGGCAATGGGAAAAAATGTCGCACCCCGCACCGCCTCCCGTGAAGAAAACCATCCTGATCGTCGATGACGAAAAAAACACCCGCGAAGGCCTGCGCGGATCGCTGGAGGAAAATTACGAGGTCTACGTCGCGGCCGATCAGGTCGGCGCGCAGGCGGTGATGGAAACCGAGGCGGTTGATTTGCTGCTGACCGACCTTCGCCTCGGCGCGGAAAGCGGCATGGACCTCCTCGACTGGGCCCTGCGGGAGAGCGTCGCGCCGACGGTCATCATCATGACGGCCTACGGCACGGTCGATGCCGCGGTCGAGGCGATGAAGCACGGGGCTTATGACTTCGTGACCAAGCCGGTGAACATCGACCGCCTCGAACTCCTGATCAAACGCGCCCTGCACGGCTCGGAGATCGAGCGGGAGAACGTCCAGTTGCGCGAACAGATCGACAAGCGGTTCGGGCTGGAAAGTTTTGTCGGCGACTCGCCGGCTATGACCGAGGCGCTCGACGTCATTCGTCAGGTCGCCCCTTCCCGCGCCACCGTCCTGATTTCCGGCGAGAGCGGCACGGGCAAGGAACTGGCCGCGCACGCCATCCACCAACTCAGTCCGCGCCGCCGCGGGCCGTTCGTCGCCGTGCATTGCGCCGCCCTCTCACCGCAACTGCTGGAAAGCGAGCTCTTCGGCCACGAGAAGGGCGCCTTCACCGGCGCGGGTGAGCGTCGCATCGGGCGTTTCGAGCAGGCCGCGGGGGGCACGCTTTTCCTCGACGAGATCGGCGAGATCGACGCGGCCACGCAGGTCAAAATTCTCCGCGTCCTCGGCGAGCGCAGCTTCGAGCGCGTGGGGGGGAACAAGCCGATGGCCGCCGATGTGCGGCTGGTTGCCGCCACGAACCGCGACCTCGCTGCCATGGTGGCGGGGGGGACTTTTCGCGAGGATCTGTTTTTCCGCCTCAACGTGGTCCAGCTCCGCATGCCGCCGCTGCGGGACCGGCGGGAGGACATTCCGCTGCTCTGCCTTCATTTCCTGCGCGAGACGGCCAAGGACAATGGCAAACCCTTCCGCGAGCTGACGGGCGAGGCGCTCAAGTGCCTCGCGGCCTGCGACTGGCCGGGCAACATCCGCGAACTGCGCGCGGCCATCGAGCATGGCGTGGTCATGGCCGGAGGCTCGAAAATCACCCTGCGGGACCTTCCGGCGGGGATCCGCGCGACGACCGAGGCGGGCGCAGCACCACGCGGACCCCTGCCGCTCAATCTGGTCGAGACGGAGCTTTCCCTCATTCGTCGCGCCTTGGATGAGTGTCGTGGCAATCGCACGCTGGCGGCGGAAAAACTCGGGATCAGCCGCCGCACACTCCACCGCAAGCTGCGGGAGCATCCGGGGCTTGAGGCGGACTAATCCGATGCGGCATGGGTATTGAAAGCAACATCCAGTGGCTCCTGCACGCCACCGAGCAGGGGTCACTCGCCAAGTGGATCCGCCGCGTGGTCATAGCCACGTCGCTCATCGTGCTGGCGCTGGCCTGGATGTTTATTCGCTTCAACGGCTTCAGTCTTCCCGAGGCCATGGACCAGGCGCAGATCGCCCGCCAACTGGCCTCCGGCCAGGGCTACACGACCCTCTACGTCCGGCCCCTCGCCCTGCACCTGTCCCTCGTGCGGACCGGCCAGACGCCCTCGCCCCTGCCCGAGACCAGCCAGCCGCCGTTGGGCCCCGTGATCAACGCGCCCGTGCTCTGGCTCGCCGGCAACGCCTACCGCATGCCCCCGGGATCTCTCGTCTTCGCTCCCGAGCGCGCCATCGCCGCGGTGGGGTTTCTGTTTTTCGCCGGGGCCCTCGCTCTGACCTATCTGCTCATCCGCCGGCTGTTCGACCAGACGCTGGCCTTGTTGGCCACCGGACTCGTGGTGGTCAGCGACCTTTGCTGGCGCTTCGCGTTCTCCGGCCTGCCGCAGATGCCCATGCTTTTTTTCTTCAGCGGCGCGATGCTGGTGCTGGTCCATGCCATGGAGGCCCGCAGCGACGGACGGACGCGCCGGGCCACGGCGGCCCTTGCCCTCGCCGCTTTCCTGCTCGGCCTGACCACGCTGGGCGATACCGCCGGGGCGGGGATCTTCGCGGGTTTTTGGCTGTTTGTCCTTGTTGTGATGCGGCCCCGCCCCGCCGTGGCGCTCGCGCTTCCGGCAGTCTTTGCCGCGCCGCTGCTGCCCTGGCTGGCGCACAACTGGCTGGCCCTGCGCAATCCCTTCGGGCTCGGCTACTACGAGTTGGCCCGGCCGGCCGGCATCGACCGGCTGACGTGGCTCTCCGATTTCGAACCACTCATCCAGTTTCGGTGGGCCGAGATCACCGCCAATGTGGGAGCCCAGACCCTCAAGCTCGCGCACGGCTGGCTCGAATCGCTCGGCGGCAACCTCGTGGCCATCGCCTTTTTCCTCGCCGTGGCCCTGCACACCTTCCGCCGTTGGCAGCCCGCCCAGTTTCGTTGGGCCGTGCTTTTCATGTGGGCCGGGGCCACCGCGGGGATGTGCGTCTTGGGGCCGAAAACGGGTGTGGCGGCGGGGCAACTCCAGATCCTTTTCACCCCGATCATGACAGCCTACGGGCTCGCGTTTCTCCTCATGCTCTGGGGTCGCCTCCAATTGAAGCAACCCTTGTTGCGCCTGGCCTTCATCAGCCTGCTCTACATTGTTGTCGGGCTGCCGCTGGTCCTCGGCATGATGAGCCAGCCCAAACGACTCAACTGGCCGCCCTACCTGCCGCCTCTGGTCGAGCGTTTTCGCGACTGGGTCGAGCCCGGCGAGGCCATGGCCTCGGACATCCCGTGGGCCACCGCGTGGTATGCCCGGCGCACCTCGCTGCTGCTGCCGGCCAGCATCGAGCAATTCGAAATCATCAGCACGGAGCGGTTCCTCGGCGGGCCCCTCGTCGCGCTCTACCTCACGCCTTTCAGCACGAACGAACCCGCCTTTGCCGGGATCATCAACGGCCGCTACCGCGAGTGGGCCCGCTTCGTGCTGCGCGAAGTCAAACAGGAGGACCTGGGCAACTGGATGCTCAAGGCCGCGGTCAACCTCCCCATCGATGGTGAATCCATCTTCTTCGCCGACCGTCCGCGCTGGCGCTGACCACCCGCTTCAACATGGACGCCCGCCCCAACCGCCGCTAAACAAAACCCCGCGACCGCATGAACCAAGGAGAATCCCCGCAGCTACAGGAGCTTGTCCATCAATTGGAAGCGGGTCCCCTGCGCACCGTCATCCTGCGGGTCGCCTTCTTTGCCGGCGTGGCCGGCCTGATCACGCTCTACCTTTTCCTCAATTTCCGCGGGCTCAACTCGGAGACGGCCATGGACCAGGCCCAGGTCGGACGGCAGATCGCCGCGGGGGCCGGTTACTCCACGCTCTACGTCCGCCCCCTCGCCATTTGGCAGCTGCTCAACCACCGCGACCAACTGGAGGGCGGCTTCTTCCCCGACACCTACAACGCGCCGGTCAATCCGCTGGTCAACGCCGTCGTGCTGCGGCCGATCAAACGCTGGTGGCCGATGGAACCGACCGACCTTGTCTACATCGGCGACCGCGCCATCGCCGCCGCGGGCACCGCCTTCTTCCTCGCCGGGGTGCTCGTCTGGTTCTTCCTCATCGGCCGCATCTTCGACCGCCAGATTGCGTGGATGACGGCCGGGCTCGTGCTGCTGACCGACATGATGTGGCGCTTCTCCGTCTCGGGGCTGCCGCAGATGCCGGCCTTTTTCCTTTTTTCCCTCGTCGCGCTGCTGACCCATTTCGCGGTGGAGGCCCGCGAGGACAAACGCACCACGCGCATGCTCCTCTGCCTGGCCGGAGCGGCCTTGCTGCTTGGGGTGATGACCCTGACCCAACCCGTGACCGCGTGGATTTTCGGCGGGTTCCTGGGATTTGTCTTCGGGTTCTTCCGGCCCCGGGCGGTCAGCGGGCTGCTCGTCTTTTTTGTCTTCGCAGCTGTAGTGGCCCCGTGGATGGCCCGGAACTACATGGTCTGCGGCAATCCTTTCGGGCTCTCTTTCTACGGCATCGTCGACGGAACCGTCACCTCGGAGGCGGCCTTCATGAGCAACCTCCAACCGGACATGGGTGCCTTCGGCGCGGTCAAGAGCAAACTGCGCGGCGGCATGATCGGGCAGTTCGAGAATCTTTTCGGCTATCTCGGCTACAACGCGGCCGCGACCGCGTTCTTCTTCGCCCTCCTCCACATCTTCCGCCGTCCGACGGCCAACCTCCTGCGCTGGGGCTTCGTCGCCATGTGGGCCGCGGCGACCCTCGGCATGGCGCTGTTCGCCCCCACCGGGCCGGTCTCGGTCAACCAACTCCACATGCTTTTTCTTCCCGTCTTCATCGCCTACGGGATGGCCTTTCTCCTCGTGCTCTGGGCCCGCATGGATCTGCGTTTTGCCCCCGCGCGCATCGCCTTCATCTCCCTGGTTTTCGTGCTGGCGGCCCTGCCCATGGGGATCAATCTCCTCACCACGCCCCCCACGCGGGTCAACTGGCCGCCCTACGTGCCTCCGTTGATCAACTCGGTCAGCCGCTGGATGGATCCCGGGGAAATTCTTTGCTCCGACATGCCTTGGGCCACGGCCTGGTATGGCGGCCGCCTCTCGCTGCTCCTGCCCGCGACGATCAAGCAGTTTATCACCCTGCACGATTACAAATATCTCGGCGGCCCGATCAATGGCATCTATCTTACGCCCGTATCCGGAAACCGGCCGTTCCTCTCGCAGATCGCCAAGGGTCATTACCGCGAGTGGGCGCCGTTCATCATGCGCTCCGCCGACCTCAGCCGCTTCCCGCTCCAGTTTTTCACGCCGCTTCCGGTGGACAACGAGTGCGTCTTCTACTCCAACCGCGACCGCTGGACCAAGCGGGAGACACCATGAGTTCACCATCCCGCAAAAAGGAGTCGGCCGAGGCCCCGCGCAGCTTCGAGGAGGCCATGCGCGAACTCGACGCCATCGTGGCCCAACTCGAGGAGGACAAGCTTCCCCTCGAGGAAATGCTCGCCCGCTACGAGGAGGGCGTTGCCCTGGCCCGCCTCTGCGCGGAAAAACTCGAGGCGGCCGAGCAAAAAGTCCGCCTCATCGCGCGGCAGGCCGATGGAACCGTCGCGCTGGAAGAATTTCATGAACGTGAAGAAGACTGACCCACCCATCCTCCCGACCATCAACGGCCCGGCCGACGTGCGGGCCGTGCGGGAGAAAGACCTCCCCCGCCTCGCCCAGGAAATCCGGGACGAGCTGGTCCGCGCCGTGGCCCAGACCGGCGGCCACCTCGGCCCCAACCTCGGCGTCGTCGAACTGACCATCGCCCTCCACCGCGCGTTCAACTCCCCCAAGGATAAAATTCTCTTCGACGTCAGCCATCAGGGTTACGTCCACAAAATGCTGACCGGCCGCCGCGAAACCATCGACACCATCCGCCAGCACGAAGGACTCAACGGCTTCCTCCTCCGCACCGAGAGCGAGCACGACGCCTACGGCGCGGGCCACGCCGGCACCGCCCTCTCGGCCGGCCTCGGCATGGCCGTGGGCCGTGATCTGCGCGGCTCGGACGAACATGTTGTGGTCGTGGCCGGCGACGCCGCCTTCACCTGCGGGGTCAGTTTCGAGGCGATGAACAACGCGGCCGATGACACCAAGCGCTTCATCGTCGTGCTCAATGACAACGAGTGGTCCATCTCGAAAAATGTCGGCGCCATGGCCGCCTACCTCAACGAGATCCGCGCCAACCCCGCCTACGCCCATCTCCACGAGCAGGTGGCCAAATTCATCCAATCCATCGGCGGCAAAGGCGCCCTCCACCTCGCCCACAAGGTCGAGAGCGGGGTCAAACACCTCCTGCTGCCCAGCGTGATCTTCGAGGACCTCGGCTTCCGCTATTACGGGCCGATCGACGGCCATGACACCGCGCTGCTGACCCGCACCTTCGAGTTTCTCAAGACGCAGAACGAGCCGGTCATTCTCCACGTCCTCACGACCAAGGGCAAAGGCTACGCCCCGGCCCTGCAGCAGCCGGACAAATTTCACGGGCTGGGCAAGTTCAAGGCCGACACCGGGGAGACCGAGCCGGCCGCCGGCGGCCCGACCTACTCGCAGCTTTTCGGGACCAAGCTGGCCGATTTTGCCGACCACAACAACCGCATCGTGGCCATCACCGCCGCCATGGCCGGCGGCACCGGACTGTCGATCTACGAGCAACGGCATCCGAAGCGTTACTACGATGTTGGCATCGCCGAGGAGCACGCCGCCCTCTTCGCCTGCGGCCTCGCCACCCAGGGTCTCAAGCCCTTCCTCACCATTTACAGCACGTTCATGCAGCGCGCCTACGACATGATCATTCATGACATCGCGCTGCAGAATCTCAACGTTGCGCTCTGCATGGACCGCGCCGGACTGAGCGGCGACGACGGACCGACCCACCACGGCCTCTTCGACATCGGCTACCTCCGTCACGTCCCCAACCTCGTCCACATGCAGCCCAAGGACGAAGAGGAGTTTGTCGACATGCTTTGGACCATGGCGAACTACCACGGCGGCCCCATTGCCATCCGCTATCCGCGCGGAGCCGGCACCGGTGCCCAGCCGAGGAAACATCCGCAACTCCTCGAGATCGGCCAGAGCGAAGTCCTGCGCCACGGGCGCCGCGTGGTTCTTCTCGGGCTCGGCAACATGGTCGCGATGGCCGAGGAAACCGCCGACCTGCTCGCCGCCCAAGGCATCGATGCCGCCGTGATCAACGCCCGCTGGATCAAACCGCTCGACCGCCAGACCCTCGAGTTCTTCGCCCGCGCCGCCGAGGTTGTCTGCACCTTCGAGGACCACGTGCTGGCCAACGGTTACGGCTGCGCCGTGATGGAAGCCCTGGCCGAGGCCCGCATCCACACGCCCGTCGTCCGCATCGGCTGGCCCGACGAATTCATCGAGCACGGCACCGTGCCCATCCTCCGCGCCAAACACGGACTCACCGCCGCCGCGGCTGTCGCCAAGATCCGCGCCGAACTGCAAGCGGAACCCGACACCCGCGCGACGTCAGTCGCCTGACGCGGCGGAGTTTTCAGTGTTCAGTTTGCAGTTTTCAGGACTGAATCGGCGGTCTCCGACCGCCGCCCCTGTCACAACTCACCAAACACTGAATCACTGAAAACTGAGCCGAGTCTTCGAGACAGGCCTTAGCCAACACTTTCATGAACTTTGTCTTCCAACCCGGCACTTCGCCCGCCCTGCTGCTGCTCCACGGCACGGGCGGCGACGAACACAGCCTCATGGGTCTCGGCGCCCAACTCCGCCCCGGGGCCGCCCGACTCAGCCCCCGAGGCCAAGTGCTGGAGGATGGCGCCGCGCGGTTCTTCCGCCGCCTTGCTCCGGGCATTTTTGACGAGGACGACCTGATCCGTCGCACGCACGAGCTCGCTGATTTCGTCGAAGACCAGTCCGCGCGCCAAAGCCTCGGAAAAATCATCGCCCTCGGCTACTCCAACGGCGCCAACATCGCGGCCTCGCTCCTGCTCCTCCGCCCCGGGCTCCTCGCCGGGGCCATCCTGCTCCGCGCCATGGTTCCGCTTGATCCCCCCCACCCGCCGGATCTCGGCAAAACTCCCGTGCTCCTTCTCGGCGGACGCCACGACCGGATGATTTCCCCGACCGGCACCGAGCGGTTGGCCGTCATTCTCTCGCAAGCCGGCGCCGATCTGACCCTTGATTGGCGCGACGCGGGGCATGAGCTGACCAAGGAGGACTTTCTCCTCGCCGCCGACTGGCTGGGAATAAACTTCTCCTGAGGTGGATCGCGATGTCCCCATCGCGATGCGTTCGCCCCGCGCGCAGCGCCTGCCTTCAAGAAAAACAACAGGCACCCGCCTCACGGCGGAGGACAAACCCATCGCGATGGGGACACCGCGATCCACCTTGTGCAGCCATACACGCTTTGCTCTCCTCTGCCCGTGCATTACGCGGGATTTGGCAAAAAGTTGCACCATGAGATTCCGTCCTGGGTGACTGACGGCTCACGCTTTCACATCCGCATTCGCTGCGATAAGTCCACGCCGCGGCCTCTCACCGAGACCTCGCTAGCCCGCGCCCTGCTCGACTCGGTAGACCACTACGAACAAAGGCAACGCTGGCATGCCACCATTTTCCTCGTCATGCCCGACCATCTCCACGCCATCCTGTCGTTTCCGGCGCAGGAGTGTAAAGGGCGGTTGAAAAGTGAGGCGGGTGGCGCTGGGTGGCGCGGCGGTCCAAAAGTGCGGCATCCTGAGATTAACATGGAGGATGTTCACCGATATGAAGCAATGGACCGAGATACGACGCCGG
>Ga0247839_1000119_pt1 | contig 131131 bp, 132 predicted proteins | sample LaCruzMarch2015__6_FD_192405 | JGI IMG/M metagenome (GOLD analysis project Ga0247839, IMG submission 192405) | Freshwater microbial communities from meromictic Lake La Cruz, Castile-La Mancha, Spain - LaCruzMarch2015_16m | ecosystem: Environmental > Aquatic > Freshwater > Lake | place: Spain...
TATATCATTGAGGTGCATCATTCATGGTTCCTTTTCTCTAAAGTTTCGCAACTCAATGATACTTGGATTCCGTGCATGATGCCTTTTATTTTATTTGGGTGGACGACTTCATATTACAATTTGCCAAGAAAAGTTTTTAAATAATCATGTTAGAATTAAAATACTATATAAAGGGGTGTTTTTTTATGAACTATACACAGGCCACTATATCTAAACTGAACGCTGATATTCTCGGAAATTTTAAGCATATTTTTCCTGTAGAACCTAGCTTTATGCGTACCCACAGTGGCGTTAGTCGTTTAGTCATGCTCGATCGTTATTCCCAAAAAGATCGTAATTTAAAAACCATTGGCGTAGGCGACATTGTCGTAACCATCGTTAAGGAAGATCCAAAATTTCCTTCACGTGGAATTGGACAAGTTATCTCCATCGATAAAGCAGCTGAAACTTGTATCATCGAACTTGAAGAAGAATTTAGAGCCAGTTTAGAAAATACGACTGAAGCTGAAACTGGACAAATTAAACGTCCTTTTAGACAAGTTGATAAACCTTTAGAACTATATTATGAACAAATTGCCAAACGTGTTGGACAATCTTTGGCTTCCACTGAACACACGGATGAACTTAAAGCAAAATACAGTGCTATCTTTGCTGAACAATTAGCTAATATGAATGTTGTGCCTGCAGGACGTGTCCTCTATGGAGCAGGAAGTGGTACACAAGTTACTTACTTCAACTGTTTTGTTATGCCTTTTATTGGCGATTCACGTGGTGGGATTTCCAATCATCGCAAGGAAGTTATGGAAATTATGTCTCGTGGAGGCGGTGTTGGTACCAATGGTTCAACACTTCGACCTAAAGGGGCACCCGCAAAAGGGGTCGGCGGTAAATCTTCTGGCGCTGTATCTTGGTTAAATGATATTGCAAACTTAACCCATTTGGTTGAGCAAGGCGGATCTCGTCGTGGGGCTCAAATGATTATGTTGGCAGATTGGCATCCAGATATTGTTGAATTTATCATCAGTAAAATGCAGAATGCAAAAGTACTTCGTTGGTTGATTGAAAACTCCAAAGATGAACAAATTCGTAAAGAAGCTGAGAAGAAAATTAAATTTGTTCATTTTAATCGAATTGAACGTGAAATGTATGAAGCCCTAAGTGAAAACAAATCAGCCCCTGTCCATGTGGTTGAATATGCCCGTGAAAAATTAGCTGATGGTGGAACTTTAGAAGTTCAAAACCCAGAATTCTTGTCTGGGGCTAATATTTCTGTAACTTTAACCCGTGAATTTATGGATGCGGTTAAAAAAGATGGAAACTTTGATCTTCGTTTCCCTGATTTAGAAAACTTTACCAAGGAAGAAAAAGAAGTTTATGACCTGCGTTGGCACGAAATTGGGGATGTACGTGAATGGGCAGAAATGGGTTTCCCTGTTAAAACCTATCGTACCATCAAAGCAAGAGACTTATGGGATCTCATTAGTTTCTGCGCTACCTACTCTGCTGAACCTGGTATCTTCTATATTGATAACGCCAATGACATGACCAATGCGAAAGCCTATGGTCAAAAAGTTGTCGCTACCAATCCTTGTGGTGAACAACCCCTTGCTGCTTATTCAGTCTGTAACCTAGCTGCCATCAACTTAGCAAATTTCGTTGACAAGAAAACTGGAGAAGTTCTCTTTCAAGACTTAGCGCGTAGCGTAGCCATTACCATTCGCATGCAAGATAATGTTATTGATGATACACCTTACTTCTTAGAACCAAACAAGAACCAAGCTTTAGGTGAACGCCGAATTGGGTTAGGTGTGATGGGTCTCCATGACTTACTCATCTGGGCCAGGAAACGTTATGGATCGAAAGAATCCATCGTAACCATTGATCAAGTCTTTAAGACCATCGCAGAAAGTGCTTATAAAACCTCGATTGAATTGGCTAAAGAAAAAGGATCTTTCCCTTTCTTGACCAGTCGAGAAGCTTTCGTGAAAACAGGATATATGAAAGAAATGAGCGAAGAGATTCGTCAAGGTGTCTTAGATCACGGTATCCGTAATTCTCACCTTCTCACCATTGCACCTACCGGTTCAACTGGAACCATGGTGGGCGTTTCTACCGGTTTAGAACCTTATTTCTCCTTCTCCTACTTCAGAAGTGGACGCTTAGGTAAATTTATTGAAGTGAATGCTGAAATCGTTGAAGAATGGTTGGCACTCAATCCTGGCTTCACACGTCAAACCTTACCTGACTATTTCGTCAGTGCAATGGATCTCTCGCCTGAAGAACATGCGGATACACAGTGCGCCATTCAACGATGGATTGATTCATCTATCTCTAAAACAGTAAATGCCCCACGTGGTTTCTCTGTACGTCAGGTACAAAAGATCTATGAACGACTCTATGACGGAAAAGCTAAGGGCGGAACTGTCTATGTCGATGGATCCCGTGATTCTCAAGTCTTAACCCTCTCCAATGAAACCGATAACAATTGGGCTCAAATGGACATCGTTCATGACTTTGGCATCAACGTTAAGGAACAACAACCAGAAGAAAAGAAAACAGATTTAAGAGCTGACCGCCAAGATCGTAACATTGGTATTGAAGTTGGCGATATCTGTCCCATCTGTTTAGAAGGCACCGTTGAAGAAATTGGTGGCTGTAACACCTGTACCAACTGTAATGCTCAGTTAAAGTGCGGATTATAATTCTAAAAAACAATAAAAAGCCGCAATTCTTTATGAAAAGCGGCTTTTAACTTTTTATTCGCGATGACGCATATGAGGAAATAGAATGACTTCGCGGATACTATCCGAATGGGTTAACAGCATCACCAAGCGATCAATCCCAATCCCTAACCCGCCTGTTGGCGGCATTCCATATTCTAATGCCTCAACGAAATCAACATCCATTTCATTCGCTTCAACATTACCCAAATCTTTTTCTTTCATTTGCGCTTCAAATCGTTCTCTTTGATCAATCGGGTCATTGAGTTCAGAGAAGGCATTTGCATACTCACGACCATCAATGAAAAGTTCGAATCGATCCGTAAATCTTGGATCCTTTTCATTCTTTTTAGCTAAAGGAGATATTTCAATTGGATGACCATAAACAAAGGTCGGTTGAATCATATTCTTTTCAGCGGTGTGTTCAAAGAATAGATTCAGGATATGTCCAAATGAAGCTTGATGTTTTAACACATTAATTTTATGTTCCTTAGCGATGGCTAAAGCTTCTTCAACAGATTGAATCTTAAAGAAATCAACCCCACAAGCTTCTTTGACAGCATCTACCATATGTAAACGACGATAAGGTCCTTTGAGCTCAATGGTTTTATCTGCCCACGGAACTTCTGTGAAACCTAAAGTTTGAGTAGCGACGGATTCAATACAATTCTCCACCACACTCATCATCCCCTCCATATCAGAATAGGCAAGATACGCTTCTACCGTTGTAAATTCTGGGTTATGACGGTTAGACATCCCTTCATTTCTGAATAAACGACCAATCTCATAGACACCTTCCATTCCACCCACAATCAGTCTTTTAAGTGGAAGTTCAGTGGCAATACGTAAATAGAAATCCATATCTAAAGTATTGTGGTGGGTCACAAATGGACGTGCAGCTGCACCCCCTAAAATGGGTTGAAGCACAGGTGTTTCAACTTCAATCATGCCTAAACCATCAAAATATTTTTGAAAAGCACGAATGATTTTTGGACGCATCATGGCAACTCGACGTGCTTCTTCATTCACAATTAAATCAACATAACGTCGACGATATCTTTCTTCCACATCCGCCAATCCATGGAATTTATCTGGAAGTGGACGCAATGCTTTCGTTAAATGGGTCAATTTTTCTGCTTTAATAGAAAGTTCCCCATGATTGGTTCTAAAGACAGTTCCTTCAATTCCAACGATATCCCCTAAATCAGCTTGTAGGTAGATGTCGAATTCTAATGGACTTAATGTATCTTGTCTTACATAGACTTGGATTTGTCCATCACGATCTTGTAGATGCATAAAACCTGCTTTGCCCATATCTCGTTTGGTCATAATTCGACCCGCAATGATAACTTTTTGATTGATTTCAACTAAGTCTTCTTTAGTTTTATCTGCGTATTTTTGTAAGATTTCTAAACTGTGATGGTTTGGTTTAAAAGAGGAACCAAATGGATCAATTCCCATATCCTTTAATGCCTGCATCTTCTCTCTACGTACGCGTTCTTGTTCTGTTCGTTCTAGTTCCATAAACTTCCTCATTCTGCGCTTTCTAAAGCGGCTTTATAATCACTTAGTATTCTATCAAATTCAGCATAGGTCGTCATCTTAGAAATGGTATCTTTAATCGCATGACTGTGGGGCAATCCTTTGAGATACCAACTAAAATGTCCACGCATTTCCTTCATGGCTAAGGTTTCACCTTTTAAGTCTACCAATTTAGACGCATGTATCCGTGCTGAATTAAAACGTTCTTCTAAGCTCACTTTGTCTGAACTTTGATCATTCAATCCTAGGATGAGATCTCTAACCAACCAAGGCGATCCTAAGACGCCTCGTCCGACCATAACCGCATCCGCTCCGGTTTGTTCTAAGGCTTCTTTCGCCTTTTGAACAGTGGTGATATCACCATTCACCATCACAGGGATCTTAATGGCTTCTTTTACTTTTTTTATGAGTTGGTAATCTGCCACACCTGAATACATTTGAGCACGTGTCCGTCCATGGATGGCAATGGCACTCGCACCTGCTTTTTCTAACCCTATCGCAAATTCAACCACATTAAGCTGTGACCTATCCCAACCCAGTCTTGTTTTGACTGTGACAGGTTTCTTAACATTTTCAACAATCGCTTTGATTAATTTAAAGGCATGTTCAGGATCTTTCATGAGAGAAGCTCCCCCTGATCCCTTCACAATCTTAGGTACAGGACAGCCCATATTAATGTCGATAATGTCACACTGGGTATGTTGATCTAGGTAGATGGCTGCTTTAACCATAGAGTCTAAATCTTCTCCAAAAAGTTGAAGTGCAATGGGGTGTTCTCCCTCAAATACTTGGGTCATTTCGATGGTTTTTTCATTTTGATAGACTATGGCTTTATCAGAAACCATTTCAGTATAAATCAGGGCCGGTCCATAATGTGCAACCATGGCTCTAAAGGCTGGATTAGATACACCCGCCATCGGTGCAATAACCACCCGATTCTTCATTTCGATCTCTCTAATTTTCCACATACTAACTATGACTCAACAATGAGCTGAGTTCTTCTTCTGTGAAATGATACGGGGTATTGCAGAAATGACAGGTCATCTCACACCCATGATCTTCATGAATCATCGCTTCCAATTCTTTCTTCTCTACGGTTTCTAAAGCTTCAAACATTCGCTCACGACTACAACTACATTTAAATTGAATGGTATTCATGCCTAAAATCTCAACATCTTGAAAGAGTGATTCTGCAATTTCAGGCGCAGTCATTCCCTCTTTAATTAAGGTTGAAATAGGTTTGAGATGTTTCACCACATCTTCTGCAATTTGGATGTCTGCTTCGGTTGCAGAGGGCATCATTTGAATGACAATCCCACCTGCTGCAACCACATCGCTGTGTTCATTCACCAAAACACCTAAGGAAACAGCCGATGGTGTTTGTTCGCTTAAGGTAAAGTAATACGCAAAATCTTCAGCTATTTCACCACTTTGTAAAGCAACCGTTCCCGTAAAATCATCTTTAAGCTTTAAGTCCTGGATGACCCTTAAAGTACCCTCTTTACCCACAGCTCTACCCACATCTAATTTCTTTGTGTCAGCATTAATAAAGTTAACTTCAGGATTAGAGACAAAACCTCTCACTTCCCCTTGTTGATTGGCATCACACAAGATGGTCCCCAAGGGTCCACCTCCATTGATTTGAACTGTAACTTTACCCTGAGCTGACTTATGCATACTCCCTAAAATCGCAGTCATGGTTAAAGTCCGTCCTAAAGCAGCCGACGCCGTAGGATAAGTGAGATGACGACGAGCCGCCTCTTGAACAGTTTGAGTTGTGTCTGCCACCAAGATACGAATCGCACCTTGATGAGCCAATGCTTTTACGAGAATATCCATTCTATTCCTTTCGATGAAAAACCCCTGATTAAGGGGTTAGGATACAACAGTTTCAACAACGTTTTCGTTATAGGATCTACCATCAACGATATTCTGAATTTGTTCAGCTGTTAATGTTTCATATTCTAAGAGCGCGACAACAAGTTGATCCATAAGACCTTTGTGTTGATTTACAATCGCACGTGCACTTTCATATGCAGTGTCTATTAAACGACGTACTTCCTTATCAATCTCAAAGGCAATTTGTCCTGAGTAATTTCGTGAGGAATTATAGTCTCTTCCTAAGAATACATTGCCACCAGAGTGTTCATATTGGATAGGACCTAAGTCACTCATCCCATAGGTCATAACCATTTCTCGAGCAATACGCGTTGCTTGCTCAATGTCTTGAGAAGCCCCTGTTGAGATCTCATTAAAGAAAACTTCTTCAGCCACACGGCCGCCAAGTAATCCAGTAATTCGAGCCAACAAATCATTTTTAGTATGCATAAACTTTTCTTCGCGAGGTGTCATGAGGTTATAACCACCTGCAGTTCCTCGAGGAATAATGGTAACTTTTTGAACCATGTCGGAGTTTTCCAACATCAATCCAATAATGGTATGTCCTATTTCGTGATACGCAATCAGTCGCTTTTCACGTTCACTGTACGTACGAGATTTCTTCGCAGGTCCGGCAATAACACGATCAATCGCTTCATCTAAATGATGCATGGTGATAATATCCATTTCCTCACGGACAGCCAAGATGGCAGCTTCATTTAAGACATTCTCAAGATCTGCCCCACTAAAACCAGGTGTACGTTTAGCCAAAGCTTCAAGATCAATATCAGGTCCTAGATGTTTATTTCGAGCATGGACTTCAAGAATGGCTTTACGTCCTTTACGATCAGGTAAACTGACGGTGATTTGACGATCGAAACGTCCTGGACGCAAGAGTGCAGGATCCAAAACATCTGGACGATTGGTTGCGGCAACAATAACAATCCCAGAATTATCAGTGATACCATCCATCTCAACAAGTAATTGGTTTAAGGTTTGTTCACGTTCATCATGACCTCCACCCAATCCAGTTCCACGTTGACGACCAACCGCATCAATTTCATCGATGAAAATAATACAAGGTGCTGTTTGAGCCGCCTTTTTAAACATATCTCTAACACGGCTTGCTCCAACCCCTACAAACATTTCCACAAAATCAGATCCAGAAATGGAGTAGAAAGGAACTTCTGCTTCACCAGCAACCGCTTTAGCTAAAAGTGTTTTACCTGTACCAGGTGCACCCACCATCAAGACACCTTTTGGAATACGGGCACCCATTTTAGCGAATTTCTTAGGATTCTTAAGGTACTCAATGAGTTCCATCATTTCTTCTTTTTCTTCATCACAGCCTGCAACATCGTTGAATCTAACTTTAATATTGCCTTCTAGTTTAGCTTTTGAACGACCAAACTCAAATGCTTTATTGTTATTTCCACCATTCATACGACTGAGTAAGAAGAAAGCAAACGCACCAAACAATAAGAAAGGAACCACTTGGGAGATTAAATCCCAAAATGGACTGGTTTCATAAGCATCTATGACAGCAACCGTATCGCTACCACTATAGACAAGATCCATTAGATTGTTATTTTGATTTTCAGTATTGGGTACTTTTAGCGTATAAGGAACCTGAACGCCTTTAGAATCTGTATAGAGCCCTTCAATTGAAATAACCACATTACTGATGGTTACATTACTGGTATCGACTTGATGTGCTGTTAAGAGTTGATTGTACTCTTTAACGGTAATTTCTTTAACTTCCGTATTAAAGTTCAACATCATTAGACTTAATACAGCAGCGATCACAAATAAGTAAGGGATCAGTGCTGTTAATTTAGGATTACGCATTTTATTTACACTCCTTCAATTATAGATAGCACTCATCTTTTAGAATGCCAACATAAGGTAAATTACGGTATTTTTCATTAAAATCTAAACCAAAACCAACTACGAATTCATTTGGAACTTCAAAGCCGATATAATCCACATGTATAGGAATAATTCGACGAGTTGGTTTATCCAATAAACTGACAATCTTTACAGAATCTGCCCCTTTATTAGACAACATATCTGAAACGGTACTCAACGTACGACCTGTATCGACAATATCTTCTACCAATAGGATATTTTCACCCTTGATAGAACGATCGAGATCTTTAAGGATTCGAACATCCCCAATTGATTCTGTCCCTTCATAGCTAGAGACTGCCATGAAATCTAACTCAATATCCAATTCAATATATTTGGCAAGTTTGGTCAAAAATGGAACCGCACCTTTAAGCATAGCAACCAAAATAGGCGCTTGATTTTTAGCTTTGTATTCTTCAGTGATTTGTCGTCCTAACTCCTGACAACGTCTTTCAATTTCTTCTTCTGATATGAGTATTGCTTTTATATCTTTATGCATAGGTGCCTCCAACATGCCTCATTTTAACATAAATAGTCTTATATTGTTAGACTTGACGCTCTTCTTAAACCCACATTGATGGATGAATATGAGCTCATTTTTCGCATTGTAAATAACGGGCCATGTTTGCCGTTTATCCCAGCTAATCTTGTGGTCAATGAACCATCGTGAAAGCTTTTTAGTTCCATGCCCCATTGGAATTATTTCCTGACCCGTCGCATTCTGAACTCGAAGGGGAAAATCTTCTTCACTCAAAGGAATCAATTCTCCTTGATTAAGGCTTAATTCAAAGTTTTCTGTGACAAGATTTGAAGCTTGGTTTACAGTTACACAATAAGGTTTAGGGGTTTTAATGAATGAAATTTTTCCATAGTGCTTAATCAGTATCCAGTCTGTGTTTAAAACATATCGAAGACTTCGACTTTGGTTAACTTGTCGTGTTAACTCTTGAATATGCGTTAAACCCAAAGGATAAATACCTGTGTGTCTACGTATCCATTCATATAAAAAAAGAGGCCATTCTAAACTTAGGGTTTGAAACACTTGAGTATCCATCTGTCCCACATTTAAGACACGCTGATATTTCTTTAATTGATCACCGAGAAGATTGTTCAATGCTTCTTTTTCTTTGAGTAATACTTGAAGCTGTGATTCATCCAGGCTTATTAACTCTTGACGAATTCGATTTCGTGTATACACCAAAGATTGATTGCTTTCATCCATCCCATACTCAATTTGATTCGTTAGACAATAGTGAATGAGTTCTTCTTTTGAAAGATGTAGAAGAGGTCGAATCAGTTTGAGATCTTGATAATATGTTTCGTCTTTTAAACCATACCATTCAACACGACTCTTTCGTCTTTTTTGGAGTTCAAATGTTTCTAAATCATCCATTAAATGATGACCTACCATCCCACCTACAGCGTTTATTTCATGAGCTTTGTCGACCATCAATTGGTATCTAAAATTTCTTGCCCATGCTTGAAAATTACCGTGAGTATGGTGTGCATACACACGTGTTAGCGGAATCCCTAATTGATGACAAAAGCGTTCAACGATCGCTTCATCCTCTTTGGCAGTTTCTCGTTTTTGATAATTCACATGCACCACATGGATGTCTAAATGGGCTTCATAAGCCATCGATAGTAAGGCCATAGAATCTGGGCCTCCGGATACACCCAGGATCCATGGACCTTTCGTTTTGAGTGTCAATAAGGGATTTTTCATTCCTTTTAGTATACATCATCTCGCTTCAAACAAACACGAAGCCACCCGGTGTTGAATCCTCTTAAATTGTTCATCCGTTTCATCTAAATGCCCTTTGATTTCAATGATTCGAGAAGGACTAATAAACTTACAATCATTGAGGAAGAGTACAGAAGGTCGATTTAAACCACAAATCTGACCAAAACGCATGAGATGAACTTTGCCCTGTGGATTTTGAATTCCATCAAAAGCTTGGCGATAAGCATCTGGATTAGATGTCATTGGAATCACAAATATTTTCCCATTTAACTTTGAAAGTACAAGCCCAAAGTGTTGATACCCTGCTTCGTGTCGATAAGCTTGACCAAAGTCAATGAAACAAACATCTCCACGATTAACATCAAGGGTTTCACTCACCATCAGTTGGGCTCGACTTATATAATTCTGCGTACTTAAGATATGACGAGCTACTTCTTGACTGCTTTGTTGATTCAAAAGATTTCTTAAGTCTTGAAGATTAGATTCAATCAAAATCGTTCGATATGTATTTAAATCTTCGTCTTTCTTAGATGCATAGTTCAATAGAACTGGAAATAAATTTGATTCCATAGGTACCTCTTCTCTCTTAATAACGATGTAAAGTGAAAAGTTCCTAAATAAAAACCATCCCGAAGGATGGTTAATTCACTAAATTTAAGTTTTCTAACATGATGCCGGTTCCTTCAGCAACACATCTAAGTGCATTTTCAGCGACATAGACAGGAACACCCAATTCATTCATCAACAGTTGGTCAATGCCATTCAATAAAGCTCCACCGCCTGTAAGGACAATCCCTCTTGTTACGATGTCAGAAGAGAGTTCAGGTGGTGTTTGTTCAAGAACGACACGACACGCTCTTACGATTTCTTGGAGACTTTCATGTAACGCTTGTTCAACTTCATCTGACGTGATGTTGATGGTATGTGGTAGACCTGTGACTAAGTCACGACCACTTAAATCCATCGCATCTTTACGTGATCCACGCCATGCTGTCCCAATCGTTTTCTTGACTTCTTCAGAGGTGCGATCTCCAATGAGGAGTTTATAGTTATCTTTAACATATTTGATGATGTCTCGGTCCATACGATCCCCAGCAACTTTTAAGGAAGTGGATGTGACAATTTCACCTAAAGATAAAATGGCAACATCCGTGGTTCCCCCACCAATGTCTAAAACCATATTCCCTGTAGGCTTAGAAATATCTAAACCAGCCCCAATCGCAGCAACCTTAGGTTCTTCTTCAATATAGACTTTCTTTGCCCCTGCACGATAAGCCGCATCTCTAATCGCATTACGCTCAACTGAGGTAATGTTAGAAGGGCAACAAATCAAGATGGTAGGACGCGCAAAAAGTCCTTTGAGTTTTAGTTTCTTAATAAAATAATCTAACATCATTTCTGTGACTTCGAAGTCCGCAATAACCCCATCCTTTAAAGGACGTATGGCTTGAACACGTCCAGGTGTACGACCCAGCATTTCTTTAGCTTCAGTGCCAACCGCAAGACATTTCTTCGATTCAGTTTCAATGGCAACGACTGAAGGTTCATCTAAAACAACCCCTTCACCTTTGACATAGATCAATACATTTGCAGTACCCAAGTCAATTCCAACAGCTTTTGAAAATATCATTTTTTACCTCCTAAAAAATAAGCATCCCCATTATAGCACAAGGCTTAGGGGGTTTATCATTTAATACCGTATCCCAAATAAGAACTGTACCGACAAATAAGCTAAGGCCATCGCCATCAGAATCACAAGAACTTGAGTTTGCATTGTTTTAGAGGAATGAACCATCTTAGAGAGATTTAAGGCATTCAGTCCATATAAACTTAAGGCAAAGGCAGCGAAATAAATAACTATTTCTAAATTAGGATTCATACTACTGACCTACACTTAAGCGATTGAGGGCTTTACGTAAAGCTAATTCAGCTCTTTTTTGATCAATGTTAGGATCTTTTGACTTAAGCAGTTCTTCAGCGCGTTGTTTAGCCCGCTGAGCTCTTTCCACATCAATATCCCCTTCATATTCAATAGAATCTGCCATGAGGGTTGCTTCATTGTTTTTGAAGAAGAGTACACCGCCAGAGATCGAATATCGTTCCCTTTTCCCATCAATAACATTGGTCATAATTGAAATATTTATCATGGTGACAATCGGCATATGATTACTTAAAATACCCATGTTCCCTTGAGGTGTGACGATGTTTAAAAGATCAGAATTAAAACTTCTACTTTTAGATTCAGGTGTAACAACATTAACCGCAAACATACCTTAGGCCCCTAAGGTCTTAGCCTTAGCCTCAGCTTCTTCAATATTACCGACATACATGAACGCTTGTTCAGGCAAATGATCGGCTCTACCTTCTAGAATCGCTTTGAAACTGCGAACGGTGTCTTCCTTTTTAACAAATAAACCCGGGAATCCATTGAAGTTTTCAGCCACATGTAGTGGTTGAGATAAGAAATTACGAATACGACGTGCGCGATTAACGGTTTGTTTATCGTCTTCAGATAATTCATCCATCCCTAAGATGGCAATAATGTCTTGGAGTTCACGATAACGTTGTAGGATTTCTTGAACACCCCGCGCAATGGCATAATGCTCTTCTCCCACTAAGAGAGGATCTAACATCCGACTGTTGGATTCAAGTGGATCAACTGCAGGATAAATACCTAAGGCAGCGATGTTACGATCTAAAACTGTTTTCGCATCTAAATGAGAGAATGCGGTGGCAGGCGCAGGATCCGTTAAATCATCTGCAGGCACATAAATGGCTTGAACAGAGGTAATAGAACCTCTTTTTGTCGACGTAATTCGTTCTTGAAGTTGACCCATTTCTGTGGCCAACGTAGGTTGATACCCTACCGCAGAAGGAATACGTCCCAACAAAGCTGAAACTTCCGAACCTGCTTGTGTAAATCTAAAAATGTTATCGATAAACAAGAGTACATCTTGACCATCTTGGTCACGATAATGTTCTGCCATCGTTAGCCCTGTTAAAGCAACACGCATACGTGCACCCGGAGATTCATTCATTTGTCCATAAACCAAAACGGTTTTAGGTAATACACCTGAATCTTTCATTTCATTATAGAGATCATTCCCTTCACGGGTACGTTCACCAACCCCTGCGACAACGGATAATCCTCCATGTTCAGTGGCGATATTATGGATGAGTTCTTGCATGATAACTGTTTTACCAACACCTGCACCCCCAAACAAACCAATTTTTCCACCTTTTACATATGGACATAATAAATCAATAACCTTAATCCCAGTTTCTAGGATATCTGAGGTGGTTTGTTGTTCTTCAAAGGTAGGCGCTGCACGATGAATAGGCATCCGTTTAATATCTTTAGATAATTCGCCAAGACCATCGATGGGTTGGCCCAATACATTAAACATACGACCCAAAACTTCTTTTCCGACTGGTGCACTAATGGCTGCCCCTGTATCAATGGCTGCCATCCCACGTACACACCCATCCGTACTCGCCATGGCAATACAACGGACAACATCATCCCCGATATGTTGAGCCACTTCAACCACAAGTGCTCTTCCTTTAACATCTATGCCTACTGCATTGTTTAAAAGAGGTAGTTCTCCTGTTTCAAATCGAATGTCGACGACAGGTCCAATGACTTGAATGATTTTTCCACTATTTTTTGACATATCGTTTCCTCCTATAAGGCTTCAGCCCCAGCTACAATTTCGGTTATTTCTTGTGTAATCGCAGCTTGTCTGGACTGATTAAATCTTAGTATCAATTCATCTATTAATTCTTCAGCATTATCGGTCGCATTATCCATCGCCATACGCCTTGCAGCTTGTTCACTGGTTTTGGATTCTAAACCAACACTAAACAGAAGCGAGTTCATCAACATAGGGACCAACTGGTCAATCAAGGTGATGGGATCAGGCTCAAAGATGATATCTTGAAGCATAGCTTCTTCACTGGATTCTGAGGTATCTGGGTGAGTTTCATCAGAGATCGGAAGTAAATGTAGAAGACTGGGTTCGAACGTTAAAGAGTTTATAAACCGGGTATACAAGACTTGGACACTTCCAATCTCTTGTCTTAAATAGAGATCCATGATGGTTTGGACAATCTTGGTGATATGTCCATAGGAGAGATTATCACTGGATCGTTGATGAAGGACGTGATAGCCTTGTCGATCAAACCAATGATGTTCTTTATCACCAATGACCCAAATGAGTCCTTCCGTTGAGACTTTAGATTTAAGACTTGCGAGTAGATTCGCATTGTAAGCCCCACACAAGCCCATGTCCGAAAGAAAGACAACGGTTAATATTTTACCAGGTCTAACTTTAAGGTAAGGAACATCTTGTACATTCGCTTTGCCTAAAACACGGTGAAAGGTATGGAAGAGTGTGTTCGCATAAAGGCGATTGGTTTCCATTTGTGTTTTTTGTTTTGCGAGTTTACTGGTCGCAATCATCTCCATGGCACTGGTAATCTTTTTAGTTGCCTTGACAGATCGAATGCGACGTTTAAGAGCTTGTTTGTTTTGGGCCATTACTGAACGCTCATTTTAAGGTATTGTTGCGTTAATACATCCATCGCTTGTTTAATCTTCGTTTCAAGTTCAGGACTAATCACTTTCTTTTCTTCAAGTTCAGCAATGATATCCATATGCTTATTATCAAATCCCGCCAATAGACGTTGTTGATACTCAATGATATTTTCAACAGGAATGAGTTTTAAGAATTTGTGTTTTGCACTAAACAATGAGAGGACTTCATGGGCTAAGGATAATGGCGCATATTGACCTTGTTTTAAGAGTTCTGTTAATCTAGCGCCATGTTCAATAACTTCTTTTGTAGCGGCATCTAAATCAGACCCAAATTGTGCAAACGCAATCAATTCACGGTATTGAGCCAATTCTAGTTTTAAAGAAGATGCGACTTGTTTCATCGCTTTTGTTTGAGCAGCTGAACCTACACGTGACACCGATAAACCAGAGTCTACCGCTGGGCGTGCCCCTGAATTAAAGAGTTCAGATTGTAAGAACAACTGTCCATCTGTAATGGAAATAACATTGGTAGGAATATAAGCAGAAATATCGCCTGCTTGGGTTTCAATAATCGGGAGCGCCGTTAAAGAACCTCCACCATTTTCCTTATTAAGCTTACATGCACGTTCGAGTAAACGTGAGTGTAAATAGAAAACATCTCCAGGATACGCTTCACGTCCCGGTGGTCTTCTTAACAATAAACTCATGGCACGATAGGCCACCGCGTGTTTAGAGAGATCATCATAGACAATCAAAACATCTTTACCCGCATCCAACCATTCTTCTCCAATCGCGCATCCTGTATAAGGGGCAATATATTGAAGGGGTGCTTGTTCAGAAGCTGTTGCCGATACAACCACGGTATAATCCATCGCTTTCGCATTTCTAAGTCGTTCAACGATTTGAGCGACCGTCGATGCTTTTTGGCCAATGGCCACATAAATACAGATCATGTTTTGATCTTTTTGATTCAAAATAGTATCCACCGCAATGGCCGTTTTACCGGTTTGACGATCACCGATGATGAGTTCGCGCTGACCACGACCAATTGGAATCATGGAATCAATTATTTTTAAGCCTGTTTGTACGGGTTGATGAACACTTTGACGGGTCATAACCCCAGGGGCTACCCGTTCAATTGGACGTGTTTTAGTCGTCTTTAGTTCAGGACCTCCATCAATGGGTTGCCCTAAAGCATTCACAACACGACCTAACATCGCATCACCTACGGGCACTTCTATGATTTTATTGGTCCGTGTGACGGTGTCCCCTTCTTTGATCGTAGCTTCAGATCCTAAAAGTACACACCCTACGTGGTCTTCTTCTAAGTTTAAAACCATTCCCATGATCCCTTGACCAAAGTCTAAAAGTTCACCAGCCATGGCTTCACTGAGTCCATTTACCAATGCAATACCGTCACCCACTTTGATGACGACACCGACATCTTTTTCTTCTATTTGTTGTGCATAATGAAGAATCTTATCCTTGATTAATGCACTAATTTCTTCGGGTCTTGTTTCCATACGTTAGGACCTTCCTTCAATAAGATGTTCTCTTAGATCTTTTATCCGTGTTTTCATCGAAGCATCGATGACTTTATCCTCAAATCTAATCTTTATACCACTGATTAAACTGGCATCTAATCGATTGGTGAGTGTAACACTCGCCCCTTCTTTTAGACTCAAGGTTTTTTCAATTTCTTCTATTTCATCCTTCGTTAAAGCAATGACTGTATAAGCAACGGCTTCAATGATATGGAAATGTCGATTGTGCAAGTGACGATATTCCTTCATCACATCCACCATCAATAGCCCTCTACGTTTATCCACTAAGAGTTGTAGGAGATTTAAAAGATAGGGATGAAAACTTGGAAATACTTCCACTAACATCGCTTTCTTTTCGTTTGAATTAATTTGTGATTGACTGAGTAACTTAAGAAATGCTGGTTGAGCACTTAACTGTTCTTCAAGTTGTTTCGTTTCACTTAAGAGACGTTGTTCAATTTTTTGCTCAAGCGCAATCTCAAAAAGCGCTGCAGCATATTTAGCCGCAATCTTTTCCATCAATTACGAACATCCTTTATGAATTGTTGAATTTGTCGACGGTCTTCAGCCTCGTTGGTCTTTGTTTCAATGAGCTTAGAGGTCGCCAATAGGGCAACATCTACAATCTCATTCTCAATTTCAGATCTTAATTGACGTTTTTGATGTTCAATTTCACGCAATGCAGAATCGAGTTTATTGTCAGCTTCTAATTTGGCTGAAGTTAACAATTTCTCTTTAACACGATTGCCTTCAATTTTTCCGTTTTCAATAATCTGTTTAGCTTCTCTCGCCGCTTCAGATAACATCACTTCACTTTGAAGTTGATTTGCGCGTGCTAAAGAATTAGCATCATGTGCTTCTTTTAATGCATGATCAGCAATCTCTGCTCTTTTTTGAAGGTACGTTTGAATGGGTACCCATAAGAGTTTCTTAAATCCCCAAAACAAAATTCCTGTCGCTGAGAGCTGTACAAGCATGGTTAATACATCCGGGAATAATTTACCTGCGATATCGAGATCGAGGGTCATAGACTCACCACCTTAATTCCGTTAGGATTTTTAGAATACGAAAATAAGCAAGAATGCAATGAGCATCCCATAGATCGCACAGGTTTCTGCAATCGCATCCCCTAAAATCAACATTGAGCGAATCTTGTTTTCTGCTTCTGGATTACGGCCAACAGCTTCTACAGCTTTACCTGCTGCGTACCCTTGACCAATCCCAGTCATCATCCCTGTAAATACTGCAATCCCTGCACCGATGGCAATTAAGCCTTTTCCAACACTTACGTCCATATTGTCCTCCTTAAGTGGTTTTTATCATTCTTGGGGTAATTCATTCCCAATAAAGATCGTCGTTAAACTAATAAAAATATAGGTTTGAATCAAACCTGAAAACACATCAAAATATGCATGTAAGACAGGCGCAACTACAACACCGATAAAGTTAAACCCTCCAATTAGAGGAACATGTGATGAGAGATAAGCAGTAAAAATATAGACTAGCGTCATGATGACAGAACCAGAGGTCAAGTTTCCAAATAAACGTAGAGACATGGAAATTAGAGGTGCAATGGTCCCAAATAGATTTGGAATAATAAAAGGTGGAATAGGTTCAATGAAACCATGAAGATAGGCTTTTATTCCATTGGTCTTAAGCTTTGTTTTTTGAATTAGAATAAAGCTGATAAGTGCTAAACTTAAAGTCACACTATAATTAGCTGTTGGGGTAGCCAATCCAGTCAATCCTGATAAATTACTCACCACCAGATACAAGGCAATAGCGCCAATATATGGTGCATAAACAATGGCTGCTTTTTTGCCCATATTATCTTTGACCAGTCCATGAATAAAATCATGATAGATAATTCCTAAGAGTAATAATCCCTTAGGTTTGTCTGTGATCTCCGACTTATTTGCTGCATTCCCAATCAACCAAAAAAGGACCAATAATAAACTGGTGATTAGAAGGATGGAGAATACTTCAACTTGGATGGATTTAATCAAGGTTCAATTTTCCTTTTTTTTAAAGAATATTTCATAGATATAAAAAGCATACTTAAGAAATAAGAGTCCAAACGCAGCTGCTAATAAATTAGATTTAGCAGGGTATAACACCGATATCAACATAGGAACTCCCAGCATCATGTTGGCAAGTGTATAGTAGAAGAAATTACCTAAAAACTTAGTCTTTCGTGTAAACATCAGTTGATCCACATGATTTTGAATCAACAATAAATTAACCAACATAACAGATATCCCCAAGAGAAAACCGACGCCCCAACTTAATCGAATAAGACTCAAGATAAGTACGATGACGCCACTCAAGATGAGTATGATGGGGGATTTTTGGCCGAAGAATTCTTTCATTGGATGAGCTACCTTTTAATTTTATCATAAAGAATAAGCGCATACGTGTATTCGTGTAAAAATTATAAAAAATCACAAAGAAAAAGGAATGAGTTCATTCCTTTGAATTAATTATTTAGTTCCAAAAATACGATCGCCAGCATCCCCTAAACCAGGCACAATATAGCCATGTTCATTGAGTTTTTCATCCAAGGCTGCTAAATAGATTTCAACATCTGGATGATCTTCTTCCATCCGTTTAACACCTTCAGGAGCCCCTACTAAACAAACAAGTTTAATGGAGTGAGCACCGCGTTTCTTTAGCATCGTAATGGCTGCACTTGCAGAGCCTCCTGTTGCCAACATTGGATCTAAAACCATGACCACAGAATCGGCTAAATTTGAAGGAAATTTCGCATAGTACTCATGTGGTTCCAAAGTTTCTTCATCACGGTATAAACCAATGTGTCCTACTTTAGCAGTAGGTACAAGATCACGTATGCCATTGACCATTCCAAGTCCTGCACGAAGAATCGGAACCAAGACAATATCCTTCGCAAGTTCTAAGGTAGTACATGGAGCAACCGGTGTCACAATGTTGACTTCTCTCACAGGTAAATCGCGGGTAATTTCATACGCCATCAATCCTGCGATTTCATCTAGATTTTGTCTGAAATCTTTTGTACCGGTGCTCGTCTGTCTCATCTGAGTTAATTTATGCGTAATGAGGGGATGATTTAATACGTGTGCCATGTGGTTTCTCCTTATTGGGCTGGGTAACTATGCGTTAATGTATACACTTCTTCTTTAACTAATCGTCTTAAATTTTCATCTTCAGGATTAGATAGAACTCTTTTGATCCATTGAGCCACTTGCCTAAATTCTTTTTCTTTAAATCCACGGGTGGTCATGGCGGCTGTGCCAAGTCGAATGCCTGAAGTGGTAAAGGGCTTTTCTGTATCAAAGGGAATTGAATTCTTATTACAGGTGATGCCAACTTCATCTAGAAGCTTTTCTGCTTTTTTACCCGTGAGTCCAACTGAAGACTTCACATCAACTAAACACAGATGATTATCACTGCCTCCACCAACTAACGTAAATCCTTCATGTTTGAGTTCATCCACAAAGGCTTGCATATTGTTGATGACTTGTTGAGAATAGGCTTTAAATTCAGGTTGAAGAGCTTCATAGAAACAAACAGCCTTTCCTGCAATTACATGCATGAGTGGTCCCCCCTGCATGCCTGGAAATACCAGTTTATCCAGTTTCTCCGCAAATTCTTTTTTGCATAGAACCATTCCCCCACGTGGACCTCTTAAGGTCTTATGGGTGGTGGTGGTCACAAAATCCGCATAAGGAATGGGCGAAGGATGAAGTCCAGTTGCCACTAAACCAGCAATGTGAGCCATATCCACCATAAGATAAGCACCTACCGCATCTGCCACTTCTCTAAATTTCTTAAAATCTAGGGAGAAGGGGTAGGCACTTGCGCCTGCCACAATGAGTTTAGGTTTAACTTCTAAAGCGATTCTCATGAGGTCATCGTAATTGATGCGATGGGTTACTTCATCGACACCATAGGACTCAAAGGTATAGATGATCCCTGAAAAATTCATCGGATGTCCATGGGTTAAATGTCCTCCCGCTGCTAGATCCATTCCCAAGACGACATCCTTTGGTTCTAAGACTGAGAAGTACACTGCCATATTGGCTTGAGAACCAGAATGGGGTTGAACATTCGCATGTTCTGCCTTAAAGAGTTCACAGGCACGTGACCGTGCAAGTTCTTCCACCACATCCACTTCTTCGCAGCCTCCATAGTAGCGTTTAGCTGGATAGCCTTCCGCATATTTATTGGTGAGAATACTCCCCACAGCTTCTAGAATATCTTTGGATACATAGTTTTCAGACGCAATGAGTTCGATGTTTCGAGTTTGACGTAATGCCTCTTTCTCAATCGCATGTTGTATGGCTTGGTCTTTCATCTAGGCCTCCTTGGATTCAATATCCGCTATTTTATTGATTCTATTTTGATGGCGTTCCTCTTTGGAAAAGTCTGTATTTAACCACGCATCAGCAATGATCATCGCTTCATCGATACTGACCAAACGACCGCCCATGGCTAAGACATTGGTGTTGTTATGAAGTCGTGTGATTTTAGCCACTTCTGGATCATACACCAAGGCACATCGAATCCCTCTCACTTTATTCGCAACAATACTCGCCCCAATTCCAGTCCCACACATCACAATTCCCACATCCGCTTGAAAAGAAGCTACTGCTTTACAGGCAGGATAAACCGTATCTGGATAATCCACAGCTGATGCACTAAATCCACCAAAATCTATAACGTCATGACCTGCTTGAGTCAAGTGTTGTTTCAAGGCTTCTTTATGTTCATACGCTCCATGGTCACATGCGATGGCTATTTTCATAGGATCTCCTTTAATGAGTCTAAGACATCTGATAGTTGAATTCTTCCTTGTCTAACGATTGTTAATACTTCATTGGATGCATCGATGATGGTAGATGCTTGATGTTGACCACTTTTACCAATAACGACAGCCTCGATAAGACCCTCTAGTGTACGAAGTACTTCATCACTGGTATGTGGTGCTGGATCCCCACTGATGTTTGCACTAGGTACGAGTAAGCCCACTCCAATTGATGAAATAATCGATAAGATAAACTCATCTTTAGGCATACGAAAGGCAATTGACGTCGCCTCTTTAAAATAACCAGTATCTAAATACGTATGTTTTTTAAAGATAAAGGTAATATCCCCTGGCATCCACATCTGAATGAGTTTGCGATCGCGATCGCTGAGCTCAGCCAATTCTTCAATCATTGAATCCGATGAAACCATCATGGGAAATGGTTTGGATTCTGGACGTTGTTTAACTTGAATAAGTTTATCAATGGCTTTAGGGAGATCATATCGAACCCCCAAACCATAAACGGTGTCGGTTGGGAAAGCGACCAAATCCCCTCTATGTAAGAGGGCTGACACAACATCTATATCACTAGGGTTAAGTCGAAGTGTTTTCATACATCCCCTCTTTTTATCCCTATTATTTTAACATACTTAACTTTCTTAAAATGATAAAAGGCGAACGTATTGAATCAAAATAGTGTCATTATCTTCTACGTTTAATTTACTCTTACCTCTTTCATCCAAACCACTTCCTCCCATAAAAAAAGACTAGATCGTGCGTATGATCAAGATCCGGTCTTTACCGTTAATGTCTTTGAAACATTCAATTTGTGCCTGTGGAAAGTGCTCTAAAGCTAAGTTTGTGAGGGTTTCTTTCTGATTCCAACCCATTTCAAACGCAATGATACTCTTCTTGTTTAAGATCATAGGCGCATCTTGTAGGACACTTCGATAGAAGAAGAGTCCATCTTCTCCACCAAATAGAGCCACATGAGGTTCAAATGCTTTCACACTATTTTGAATAACTTCATTTTGAGGAATATAGGGTGGATTACATACCAAGACATCTGCCTTTAGTTTTAAGTCGATGAATGGTTTAACCATATCTCCGCAAATAAACTTAACATCAGCGCCTAGTTTATTCGCATTCTTTTGAGCTTGAGCCAACGCTTTCTCACTGATATCACTGGCATAAACAGTTAGAAGAGGAGCTTCCATTTTTAAAGTACACGCAATGGCACCACTTCCAGTCCCAATATCCACTAATGTCGCCGGTGTATTGGGAAAGGTTTCATCCAATTCCATCAGCACCCGCATGACCAACTCTTCCGTCTCAAATCGTGGGATTAAGACATCTGAATTTACTTCAAAAGCATAGCCATAGAAATATTGTTCGCCCATCACATACGCTAAAGGTTCATCCTGACACAATCTAGATATGATCTCTTGAAAATGCCTTAAAGTGGCTTCATCTAAAGTTTCGTCCATGAGGACGTATAAATTTCTATCTTGTTTCAGCAACAACTCATTTAGGACATACTTAGCATAACTTTCAGGGATGTCATTCTGGATTAATTGAGATTGTGCTTCATGGAGTAAGGTGCGAATAATCACACATTTTCTCCAGCTAGTTTCTGTTTCTGTTCTTCAGCCAATAAAGCGTCTACCACATCTTCCATCTTACCTTCCATAATGCGATCGAGTTGTTGTAGGGTTAAACCAATTCGATGATCGGTAACACGGTTTTGAGGATAATTGTAGGTTCTAATCTTTTCAGAGCGATCCCCTGTTCCAATCTTATCTCGACGTAGCGCGCCTTTTTCCGCTTCAGCACGACTTAGGAGTTCATCATAGACCCGTGCACGAATAAGCCGCATTGCAGTGGCTTTATTATCATGTTGAGATCGACCATCTTGACAATTAACCGAGATGCCTGTGGGTACATGTGTGATTCTGACCGCAGAATCTGTTTTATTAACGTGCTGTCCACCTGCACCACTAGAGCGATGTGTTTCAATGGTTAAATCTTGAGGATTAATATCAATGTCTGCTTCTTCTATATCCGGCATGACCAGAACTGTTGCCGTTGACGTATGAATACGTCCTTGTGTTTCAGTCTTGGGGACTCTTTGCACACGATGAGAACCAGATTCAAACTTTAGATGTTTATAGGCTTCATTGCCCTTCACAAAGAAGGAGATAAGGGTATATCCACCTGCCTCTGCTTCAGTTGCTTCCATAATTTCAATCTTAAAGTTCATAAGTTCAGCATACTTTGTGTACATGCGAAAGAGATCTCCCGCAAAAATATTCCCTTCATCTCCGCCTGCTGCACCTCTAATTTCAACAATTGCATGGTGGTCATCATTAGGATCTTTAGGAATGAGTAAAAGATGTAGTTCTTCGATGATACTTGCTTGTTTAGGGTTCAGTTCTTCGATTTCGAGCTCAGCCAATTCTTTGAGTTCTGCGTCCTTTTCCAACAACATAGCCCTGGCTTCTTTGAGATGTTGAAACACTTTAGTGAGTTCATCATATTTTTCAACCACTTGGCGCATACTGGCCTGTTCTTTAGCTAACTTGGTATATTCTTTTTGATTCGACATCAAAGCAGGACTCATCAGTTCTTCGTTTAAGTTAGAGTACCGTTCTTTCATTGAATCTAATCGTTTAATCATGACATCGTTATTTTCCATTGGAGCTCCTTAACAAATGAAAGTAACCCAAAAATACAGGTTACTTAAGTGATGCATTAAAAATTAAAATCGCTAGCGCTTAATTTCAGGTTTGCCAACAATTTCGTGACAATGACGACATCTTGCTTCATAGCTTTCAGCGGCACCTACCAAAATAATGGGATCAGAATAACGTGCAGGATAGCCGTTGACAATGCGTTGAGTACGGGTTGCAGGTGCACCACATTTTGTACACACAGCCGTTAATTTGGTCACAAACTCAGCATCCGTGATCAGTTGAGGCATCACCCCAAAAGGTTCCGCTCTAAAATCGGTATCGAGTCCAGCGACCATGACGCGTTTACCTTGTTTGGCTAAGTAATCACACACCAATATAATTTGAGCATCAAAAAACTGAACTTCATCAATGGCGACGACGTCCGTATCTTCTTTCACAAAATCTAAGATAGAGATTGAATCGGGTACCACAATGCTTTCCGTGGATGACCCTGCATGGGAGACGACCCTGGTATCACTGTAGCGATTATCAATGGCTGGTTTAAAAACCAACACATTCTTTTTAGCAAATTCAAAGACTTTGATTCGACGAATGAGTTCTTCTGTTTTTCCTGCAAACATACAACCAGAAATAACTTCGATATAACCCGGTCTATATAATTGATACATCATGTTTTAAACCCTCAATATGTGTCTTTATTTTACCACAAAAATAAAAGGGAACTGAGTTCCCTTTATTCGCCTTTTTCGATTCCGTATTTACGATTAAACTTTTCGACGCGGCCTTGTGCTTGTGCGAAACGTTGACGTCCAGTGTAGAACGGATGGCAATTCGCGCAGGTGTCCACTTTAATATCTTTAAGTGTTGAGCCTGATTCGAATTCATTGCCACAGGTAATACAGTGAATTTTGACCGTATCGTATGTTGGGTGAATGCCCTTTTTCATATAGGTTCTCCTTCCGCCTTGAATTCATGTGAATCCAAAGTAAGTGCGTGTTTAATATAACATACAAACTTATCCCCATGCAAGAAAGAATTCTGTTCTTAAAGTTCGGATGCTTTGTCGCTATAATAGGGCTATGAAAATCATAATGTCCCCCAGTAAAACCATGAATCTTGAAGCTCAAACGATCCCTGCTTCAAGCACTTCATTTACGGATGCACACTTAACCTTAAAACTCCTCAAAGCTTTAAGTAAAACAACGAAGAAAGAATTATCCTCTGTCATGAAGATCGAGAAAGACTTATTGAATGAAACCTACCATCTCTATCATTCATTTGATCCTAATCATCCGCAAATACCCGCCCTCCATCTCTATACTGGCTTAGCTTTTCGTTCTCTTGAACTCGATGACTACACCCCAACAGAATGTGCCTACTTAGAATCACACCTCAGAATCCTATCTGCCTTGTATGGGGTATTGAGTCCAATGACCGGCATCTGGCCTTATCGTTTAGATTTTACACATCACTTTAAGACTTTTAATCCCGCTCACCTTTGGAAGAATAAAATCCCTCAAATTTTTAAGGATGAAGATTTAATCTTCAACTTAGCTTCTGAAGAATTCAGTCTCTTTTTAAAACCTTTAGAAGATAAACTTCATACCATCCAATTTATGGAGCTCATCCATGGAAAAGAAAAAACTGTCAGCGCAAACTCAAAGAAAGCACGTGGCAGACTGGCTCATCTCATGATTAAACACCAAATTATGACCATAGAAACCCTAAGAGAACTTGATTTAGACCCTTATGTCTTACAGAGAAATCGTTCCAATGAACATCTTTCTCTCTATCTTAAACAAACAAAAAGCGACTAAGTCGCTTTTACAATCTTTTCCATGGTTTTATGAGGAATTCCCGCATCCAAGAAGGTATCACTGATGACTGTATACCCACAACGTTCATAGAAACCTATGGCGTGTGCTTGAGCCCCTAAGACATAGCGAGAAGCTTGCGTATCTGCTTCCATCGCATCCAGTAAGACTTTTCCATACCCTTTACCGCGGGCTAAACTTAAAATCGCAAACCGTTGAATCTTAATACTTCCATCTTCAAGTTTAACCCAACGAGCCGTCCCTATCGGCATCCCATCTTCAACCAATAAATAGTGTTGAGCGCTCGAATCCTCTAGTTGGTCATGTTCATCATGTTCAAGTTCAAGTGGAACCTTTTGTTCTTGGACAAAGACGGTCTCACGAATGGCTTTGCATAGATTGAGTTGCACTTGCGTATACACTTTGATGACTTTTAGGAAAGGAACTCTTGTCTTATTCGACATTTTCTCTCCAGATGACAGCTCCTAGTTCTTTTAGCTTTCCATCCAAATTTTCATAGCCACGATCGATGTGAAAAACATCATAAATCGTTGTCACACCTTCAGCCATAAGCCCTGCAACCACTAAACTTGCACCACATCTTAAATCAGTGGCTGTCACACTATCCCCATACAGTTTACTGGGTCCATGAATCAAAGCGGTCCCAGGAATTAAATTAATGTTGGCACTCATCCGCTGAAGTTCACCACAATGCTTAAATCTTTCCACATAGATGGTTTCTTTAACACTTGATGAGCCCTCACATTGAGTGAGTAAAGAGGTTAGAGGTTGTTGAAGGTCGGTCGCAAATCCAGGATAAGGTGAGGTTTGAATATCTACACTCTTTAAGTTTTTACTCTCTTTGATGATGACACGATCAATCTCTACTTTGAGGTTAACCCCCATCTCTTCTAATTTAGAGAGTAAGGATTCTAAATGATGAGGAATTACATTTTCTATAATCATCTCTGAAGCTGCGGCAGCAGCCATAATAATAAATGTTCCTGCTTCAATCCGATCAGGAATAATTTCATGAACACAACCATAGAGTTCATCCACCCCATCAATGGTGATGATGTTGGTCCCTGCACCTCTAATCTGTGCCCCCATCTTATTCAATAACGTCGCCACATCAATGATTTCAGGTTCTTTAGCCGCATTCTCAATGGTGGTTCTGCCTTTGGCATACACAGCCGCCATCATGATGTTGATGGTTGCTCCTACGGATGAGATATCTAAGTAGATCTTAGCTCCAACCAATTCTTCTGCAGTAATTTTATAACTACCCTGTGAATATTCTACGGTTGCTCCTAAGGCTTCAAAGCCTTTGAGATGTAAATCTATTGGCCTAGGTCCTAAGTAACACCCTCCAGGCATCTTCATATTGACTTGTTTAAAACGACCTAATAAAGCCCCCATAAAATAATAACTGGCTCTTAATTTTGTCACAGAAGGATGATCCAGAGGCATGTTCAGTAACTCGGTTGGATCAATTTCTAAATGATCATCTGCACGTTGATCGACTTTTACATTTAAAGACTCTAAAAGACTCGATAAGTGTTGAACATCTGAGATATGAGGTACCCCATAAATGCTTACTTTTCCGCGTTTTGCTAAAATACTCGCTGGTATTAACGCGACCGTCGCATTTTTGGATCCACTGATTCGTACGGAGCCTTTTAAAGGATGTCCGCCTTCTATTTTAAGTACTTCTTCCATGTCATTTCTCCGTCTTCTATTTTAGCACAGCTTTATGCTTAGACCGTGCGTAGAAAAAGGCATCTGTTGAAGATGCCTAAGCATTATTTTTGACTAAAGGTATGCGCTGCTTTGATAAAACCCGCAAAGAGTGGGTGTGGACGATTTGGACGTGACTTAAATTCTGGATGGAATTGACAGCCCACATACCAAGGATGGTCTTTGAGTTCAACAATTTCAACCAAATAATCATCTGGACTTAATCCACTGAAGATGACCCCGTGATCCAACATGACTTGTCGATAGTCATTGTTGAATTCATACCGATGACGGTGACGCTCAAGAATCAAGGATTCATTGTAGACTGCTTTCGTTTTGGAGTCTGCTTGTAACTTACAAGGCCAATTCCCTAAACGTAAAGTGCCCCCCATATTTTTGATGTTATTTTGATCTGGCATGAGATGAATGATGGGATTTTGTGTTGTCTCATCCCATTCAGTTGAATTGGCATCTTTGAAATCACAGACATTGCGGGCAAATTCAATCATCGCAATTTGCATACCTAAACAAATACCAAAGAAAGGTATTTTTTGTTCACGGGCATACCGTGCTGCCGCAATCTTACCTTCAATTCCACGGCCACCAAATCCACCCGGAACTAAGATCCCATCAACATCTTTTAATTCTGCTAAAAGATTCTCAGGGGTTAGTAATTCGGAGTTAACCCAACGAATATTAACTTTAGCCCCAATTGGAAAGCCCGCATGTTTAAGTGATTCAGCAACTGATAAGTAAGCATCATGAAGTTGAACATATTTGCCCACTAAAGCAATTTCCACAGTATCTTTAAGATGATTTGAATTATGAATCATTGCCTTCCATTCAGTCATATCAGCAGCAGGTGCTTCGATGTTGAATTTATGTAAGACATACTCATCAAATCCTTGTTCTTGAAACTTCAAAGGTACTTCATAGATGTTGTCAACATTCACAGACTCAATGATGGCATTGGGTCTAACATCACAAAACATGGCTATTTTCTTACGCATATCTTCACTGATACGATCTTCACAGCGGGTAACGATGACGTTTGGTTTAATCCCTAAAGACATCAATTCCTTGTAACTATGTTGCGTAGGTTTGGTTTTAAGTTCACCACTCCCTGGTACTTTTGGAATCAAAACAGTATGTACAAACACCACATCATCGCGTTCACATTCACTGTGAACTTGGCGTGCTGCTTCTAAGAAAGGCAAGGATTCAATATCCCCAACTGTTCCACCAATTTCAGTAATCACAATATCTGCCCCAGATTCTTGAGCAGCTGCATAGACTTTGGCTTTAATCTCATCCGTTACATGTGGAATAACTTGAACCGTAGCGCCTAAATAATCCCCTCTACGTTCTTTGGTTAATACATTCATATAGACACGACCTGAAGTAATATTGGCCGTTTGTGTCAATTCTTCATCAATAAAGCGTTCATAATGTCCTAAGTCTAGATCAGTTTCTGCGCCATCTTTGGTCACAAAAACTTCTCCGTGTTGATAAGGAGACATGGTCCCTGGATCCACATTAATATATGGATCAAACTTTTGAAGGAATATTTTCAAGCCTCTGTTCTTGAGTAAACGACCCAAAGAGGTGGCTGCAATTCCTTTACCAATTCCACTGACAACACCGCCAGTGACAAATATATACTTTGCCATGATCTCACTTCCTTCCTGATTATTTTTAAAAGAAAAGGTGCCCCCTACTTATCGAGGGGCACCTGCCCTTTCTTATTCTAGCAAACTCAACCTATGAGTTCAACCAAAGAATTACTCTTCTTCTTCCTCATTTGGTTTTTCGACTTCTTCTTCCTCATGAACCAAGAGGTCCACTTCATCATCGGTAAGATACTCATCTTCCACCAAGATGTTGCTGGTATCAATGTGTGTTTCGTTGTACGTACGTCTCGTCCGTAAATCCCACAAATTGCCATTGAGCTGAGCAAAGCGTACATCTAACATGATCGCAGAATAGAATTGTGCGATTTTTTGTTCAGACTGTGAGGGTGTAAAACCTAAAGACTGAACAATTTCTTGCCACAGGTCTAAAAATGAAATTTCATTCTTACGATTACTGAGGACTTCATAAGCGACATCTAACATCGAACGGCTTGTCATTGAGTTCTCCTACATTTTTTCTAGGGCACTGACACCAATCAGGGTCAAAGCATTCCGTAAAGTGATTTGAACAGCTTTCACCAAAGCTAAGCGTTGTTGCTTCAAAGGTTCTTCGGCATGCAAGACAGTACATTCGTTGTAGAATGCATGGAATCCTGTCGCCAACTTCTGAATATACAAACAAACTAAATGCGGTTGTCGAGCGTTTGCAGCGTCCACAATTAATTGTGGATAGTCTGCTAAGATTTTCAAAAGATCTAACTCTTTCTCATGTTGAATCAAGTCAAAGTTTTCAACGGGTGTAACTTCAGCTTGACGCAAGATAGAACTCAAACGTGCATGGGCATATTGGGCATAATAGACAGGATTCTCGTTACTCTGTGAACTGGCCATATCTAAGTCTAAATCCATATGGGTATCGCCAGCTTTAGAGACAAAGTAATATCGAACCGCATCTACACCCGCTTCATCGATGAGATCTTTTAAAGCGACTGCCTTCCCTGTGCGTTTACTGAGTTTGAACTCTTGTCCGTCTTTTATCATACGTGCCATCTGGATGATGTCAACGTGAAGATCATTTTTATTGTAATCTAGGGCTTCAAAAGCTGCTTTTAATCGTGGAATGTAGCCATGATGATCAGCGCCCCACAAATTAACCAATTGATCAAACCCTCTTTGCTTCTTATTGAGGTGATAGGCAATATCTGGGGTGATGTAGGTATAACTTCCATCTGACTTGATGAGGACACGATCTTTATCATCTCCATAATCAGTTGTCTTCAGGAAGAGCGCTCCCTCTTGTTGATAGGTATGTCCTTTATCGATTAATCTTTTTAAACCCTCTTGAACCAAACCGCGATCATAGAGGGATTGTTCAGAGGTCCAAACATCAAATTCAACTCTAAAGAGTTTTAAATCCTCTTTGAGTTTCTGCACTTCCGCTTCGAGACCTTTTTGTTTGAAGAAAGGTAAGCTCTCATCGAGTGGAAGTTCTTGGTAGTGCGTTCCAAATTCAGCCTTAAGACTCGCTGCAATCTCTATTAAATCTTTCCCATGATATCCATCTTCAGGGACTTCAATTTCTTTACCACAGGCTTGCAAATAGCGTGCCTGAAGTGATTTAGCCATATTGTTGATTTGATTACCCGCATCATTCAAATAATACTCACGGGTAACTTCATAACCTGCTGCCTTTAAGACCCGTGTAAGTGTATCCCCAATGGCCGCACCCCGGGCATGTCCAGGATGTAAATCTCCCGTTGGGTTCGCAGAAACATATTCAACATTGATCTTAATGGGTTTTTCTTGGGTACTTAAACCATACTTTTCATTGGCTTCAAGAATGCTTGGAATGACTTGGGTTAGCGCGGCTTTCTTTAGGGTTAGATTGATAAACCCCGCACCTGCTATCTCAGCTTTCTCAATGTCTTGAGTTGATAAGCTTTCAAGTATCTTTTCTGCAATCAGCTTAGGGTTAAGTTTGAGGAGTTTGGTTAAACGCATGGCCACATTGGTGGAATAATCCCCATGTTCCTTAACTTTAGGGATCTCAATGATAATCTCATCCAAAGGAAGCTTAAGCTCATAGGCTTGGTAGACAGCATGCGCAATATTCTGTTTAAGCGAATGTTCGATGGTATTCATGCGTCACCTTCCTTTACTTTCAATTCCAACTTCTGTTCAGAAATGATATCTTCGTTTACACATAAACGATAATGAATAAACAGGAAATCCTTATGAGACGCCATACTGAGCGTGTCTACGGATCCGCCAAATTGAGTTGTTGCATCAGAGACCAAAAAAAGTGTATTTATATTTGGATTAAATTCTATTTCTGTCAGCTGTTCAGCTTCTCTTTTTAAATGAATCGAATCCCCCACAAAAGTTAAACTAACAGGGATATTCCCAGGATGTTCAAAATAACGATAGGTTAAGGGATGATTGGTAATTTGCCCCATCAGATCCACTTGGATTGAGCTGCTTTGTTCAAGACAATCTGTCATGGTTAATTCAAATGATACCGCTTTAGTGAGCATTAAAAATTTACCTTATCCTGACAACGATTATAAATAATATCACCCACTTGTCAAGCAATAACCTTTAATTAATTTATGTACTATTGTGTGAATTAAAAAAGCCTATCCTTTTGATAGGCTAAAAAGACTTTCAATTGCTTCGATAGACTTAGGTATATCACGGGATAAATTCTCGCATCCAGTGCTCGTAACCAGGACATCATCTTCGATACGAATCCCTATTCCATCAAGTTGACTATAAAGCCCAGGTTCAACTGTAATCACCATTCCAGCTTCAAGAAGGGTCCCTTCAATGGATCCAACATCATGGGTATCTAAGCCTAAAGAATGGCTCACCCCATGGTAGTAAACTTCATCAATCTGGTCTGGACTCAAGATAACCTTTGCCTTCACGCATTCTTGACGATAAATCTCTTTCACAATTTCGTTGAGAAATTGAAAACTAACCCCTGGTTTGATCGCATCTATCACCGCTTCTTGAGCCTTGAGGACGATGGTGTAGAGCTCTTTTTGTCTTGGAGAAAACTTTCCATTGATGGGATACGTACGGGTAATATCTGCACTGTAGTTATTGCATGCAGCACCACAATCTAAAAGTACTAAATCTCCATCTTTAAGAACTTTTTGGTTGGTCACATAATGTAGAATGGTCGCATCTTTTCCACTGGCAGCAATCGTATCAAAACTATGCACCCTATTTTCTAAGCCTAATTGATAACTAAAATCAGCCGCCACTTGATATTCTGTACGACCCACTCTCATTTCTTTAATCACTCTATTTAAGGCTCGATGGGTTGTCCCAATGGCTTCACGAATGTGTTCGATTTCATCTTTATCTTTAATTCGACGCAAGGCATTAATACTTGGATTTAGATTAATTAGAGCCAATGTCGGATATTTTTCTTGAATCATTTTCGCGAAATTTTCTGCTTCATTGCTTCGGTGTTTTAAATTAATACGTTCGCTGTCAATATAGACTGTTTTGATGTCACTATTGGTTAAAGTACGGACTAAGAAACTTTCAAATTGACTTAATGGATGAATATTTATGATGCCACTTAAGGCAGCCGCTTCTTCTTTTGGAAGTGAATGGCCTACCCACTTCTCTTCTAAAGAATTGAAATCCTTAATGAACAAAACTTCTTTTTTACCCGCACCTGTATGCAAAAAGATACAAATTAAACTATCTTCGTCGCAGTGGGTTAAATAATAGAAATTACGATTAACCACAAATGGATAGGTGCTATCTGCTGAACGCTTAACCAAATCCCCTGCAAATAAGATGGCCATACTTCCAACTTCAAGCGTGTTGATTATTTTTTGACGTTGCTTTATGAGTGTTTCTATTTTCATGGTGTTTCCTTGCTATTTTGGAAAGAAGACTTTCTTTTCTAGTTTTTGAGTTGCATTCACAATCGCATGCACAATATTCGAAACTTGCGAGAGTTCTTTTACTTCCTGATTGGGCATCAAGACATAGATGAGACTATTCTCTTCATTGTAAGGGAAATAGGGTCTTTTCTCAGCACTGTCTGTGTAAAGATAATACGTAGGATCAAACCCTCTTTTGAGCAAGTCTTGTTTAACCTTTTCAACCTCATCCTCAGACTGAATGTCTTTATAATCAAAGAGCTTTCGATTGAGGATACGCGTGGATAAGTCAGCTAAGATGGGATCTTGATCCTCTTGTGTACATTGAAATCCATAGAAACAACTACTTTCATCCAAGCGATAATGTTCTTTAAGACTTATGGTTTCAGGATGCTTCAAGAAGGTAAACATGGGATACTTAAGATAAATCCCATCGTCTACTTTCCCTAGGTCTTGTAGACGCTTAAAGTAGGCTAATAGGATGGCTTCTATCGAACGTGAGGCTGGATGAAAATAGACTTGCCAATACATATGGTATCTGGCCATGATGTAGTCTTCAACTGTATGGATACCACTGTACTTAATGACCAATCGATCCCCCACAATTCGTAGGGTTCTCAAAATTCTCTCTAAATCAAATTGACCATAACTGGTCCCTGTAAAACTTGCATCTCTGAGTAAGTAATCCATACGATCCGCATCCATTTGACTGCTGATTAAACTATTGAGCACTTTCTTTGAATGTGTATGGTCTAAAATACTGGCCACTCTTAAGCTTAAATTAGGTTCATAGGCTTCTAAAATATGATGAACTTCACTTGCTTCCACCAAGATGCGATGGGTCATTTCTTCATGACTAGGGTTCATCACTCTTTCAAATAAATGTGAGAATGGACCATGTCCGATATCGTGTAGAAGACCTGCCAACATCACTTCTATTTTTTCTTCTTCACTCAAATAATCTTTAAGACCTTCAACTTCAGTCACCATTCTACGTATAATCTCATAGACACCTAATGAATGCGAAAATCGACTGTGTTCAGCCGTATGATAAACCTGATAAGAAGTTCCCATTTGATGAATACGACGTAATCGTTGAAATTCAGCTGAATTGATCACATCCCAAATAATTTGATAATCAATATGAATGTATTCATGCACAGGATCACGCATGACTTTTTGTTCTTGAGTTCTTAGACGAATCATACTTTAACCTCAGTTAGTAAGCATACAGCTTGAGCAACAACACCTTCATTGTGACCCACAAACCCTAAACCTTCACCTCGGGTTGCCTTTAGGTTGAGTTGATCTAGACTGATCTCTAAAATAGGGCATAAGTTTGCTTTCATCGCCTCGATATGGGGTGCCATTTTTGGTTGTTCAATCAGAATTAATGCGTCAATGTTATTCACTTGATAACCCTTTTTCTTCATCATGTTGATACATTCTTTTAGAATCAACAAAGAACTAATCCCTTTGAAACGTGGATCAGTATCCGGAAAATGTTTACCTAAGTCCCCTAAAGCTAGCGCACCTAAAATAGATTCAGCAATCACATGGGTTAAAGCATCCGCATCGGAATGCCCTAAACAACCCCGTGGACTCTCAATTAAAACACCCCCTAAAATTAAAGGACGTCCTTCTACCAATGGATGAATATCTGTGGATTGACCAATTCTCATGGAGTTTTCCTCACTGATTTTTATTATACCATTATTCTTTTATTCCCTAGAAAGTCCCATATTAAAAGCAGCCAATTGGCTGCTTAAACTTAAACCTTAATAAATTGTTGGACATCCATTACAAAGATGGTAGCCCCACCTATGGTAACTTCAACGGGGAAGCTAGCAAAACGTCCAATGTCATAAGATGCGGTTGATGGGACGAGTTCTGTCCGTTGTTTACTTTCTTCTTTGATGATGTTGACACATTGTTCAACTTGTTCATCCGGTGTCCCAATTAACAGTGTGGTATTCCCAAGTTTTAAGAATCCTCCTGTGGTCGATAATTTAGTCACAGAAAAGTTTTCTTTAATCAAAGCATTCGAGAGTGTATGGCTGTCATCGTTAGAAACAATCGCAATAATGAGTTTCATAGATCCATCCTCCTACACCCTTATTATACCACTACACGTTGAAACGGAAGTGTAAGATGTCCCCATCCTTAACAATGTATTCTTTTCCTTCAATGCGTAATTTACCCGCATCTTTAACCGCTTGTTCAGAACCTAATTTGATTAAATCATCAAAATGATAAGCTTCAGCTTTAATAAATCCCTTTTGGAAATCAGTGTGGATAACCCCGGCACATTCAGGTGCTTTCATCCCTTGATGGAAAGTCCAGGCACGTGCTTCTTGAGGTCCTGCTGTTAAATAGGACCATAAGCCTAAAAGCTTATAGGTGGTCTTGACGATTTGGTCGAGTCCACTTTCGTGATACCCAAGTTCTTCTAAGAAAACTTGACGATCTTCCTCTTCTAACAATGAAAGTTCTTCTTCGATTTTTGCACATATGGCAATAATCTGACTGTGCTCTTGGGTTGAAAATTGTAATACGGTTTGGTAGTAAGCATTGTTTTCAGGATGAATGACTTCTGTCTCCGACATGTTTGCAATATAAATGACTGGTTTCGCTGTCAAAAGATGAAAGCCTTGAAGCAATTCTAATTCATCTTTATTAAACTCTAAACTACGAACACTCTTCCCATTTAGTAAAGTCGAATTAACTTTCTGAAGTAACGCCAATTCAATGATGGCGTCTTTATCTTTTGTTTTTGCTTTACGCTCAACTTTATTGATTCTGTTTTCAATGGATTGTTGGTCAGCGATGATCAGTTCAAGATTGATGATTTCAATATCTCTTAAAGGATCAACCGTCCCTTCTACATGGGTAATCGAGGCATCATTAAAACATCGTACCACATGCACAATCGCGTCTACTTCACGGATATGGGATAAGAATTGATTCCCCAATCCTTCCCCTTGACTGGCCCCTTTGACCAGACCCGCAATGTCTGTAAATTCAAACGTTGTATAAATTTTCTTTTTAGATAAGAAGATTCGAGCAATTTCATCCACTCGAGGATCTTTCACTTCAACCACCCCTACATTGGGTTGAATGGTGGCAAAAGGATAATTCACGGCTTCCACTTGAGAATGGGTAATCGCATTAAATAGGGTTGATTTACCCACATTAGGTAAACCGACAATTCCAGCGGTTAGAGACATACTTACTCCTTATTTTCTATCGGTTCAGCTTTGATGATAATCTTCTTAAGTTTCTTTTCAAATTCAGATCGTTCAAACATGATGGCTGCACCGCAACCCAAACATTTTATCTTAATATCAGCCCCCATGCGAATAATTCTCCATTGTTTGGATTTTCGACAGGGATGCTCTTTCTTCATTTCAACAATATCATTGAGATCAAAGCCTTGCATGGGTTATCTCCTTCATGTGTTCTTGATAGGCTTCAAGTGTGTTTTCAAGCAAAGACACAATGGTCATCGGCCCTACACCGCCTGGGACTGGCGTAATGAGAGCACACTGCTCCTTAATGGCTTCATAATCCACATCTCCCACCAGTTTACCCTCTACACGTGTAATCCCTACATCCACAATGACTTGATTCTTAGAGATGAAGGATTGATCTAGGAATAAGGCTTTCCCAATCGCAACAACAATCACATCCGCATCTTTTGTATGGTGTGCAATGTCCTGCGTTTTACTGTGACAAATCGTTACCGTCGCATTTTGATTCAACATGAGCTGAGCTACAGGTCTTCCTACCAAAGCACTTCGACCTAAAACAACCACTTTTTTCCCGCTCAATTCTACGTGATAAGCATGGAGTAACGTCATGATTCCTTTGGGTGTGCATGGCACAAATCCTTTTTGGTTGGCATAGAGCTTGGCTACATTGATCGGGTTTAAACCATCCACATCTTTATCTGGCTGAATCAATTGTAGGAGTGCAGAACTATTGATGTGTTTTGGCAAAGGAAGTTGAAGTAGAATACCATCGACTTCTGGATCTAGATTGAGTGAAACAATGATCTGTGTGAGCTCATCTTGGGTAATGGTTTCCGCATGTCGATGTACTTTAGACAAAAAACCAACACGCGCACATGCTTTTTCTTTTTGTGCCACATAACTTAGGGAGGCTGGATCTTCTCCAACCAAAACGACCACCAGTAAAGGCAATCTTGCTTGGGTCGATTGGATAAGACTCATTTGCTTTTGTAAGTCACCTTCAAGTTGTCTTGAAAGTTCTTTTCCGTTCATGATTTCCATGGGTTAACTCCTAATTCTCATAACTGAGGGTTACAGGTCCATCTTGGCAAGCAAGGATGGTCATGTGTGCTTGAAATATGCCTTTTTCAACAGCACAATAGTCTGATAAATACTGATTAAAAGCTTCATAAAGAGCTTTAGCTTCATCACTGGGTGCTGCTTGGTCATAGGAAGGACGATGTCCCTTGGTGGTGTCTCCATACAGGGTGAATTGAGAGATGGATAAGATCTTTCCTTGGATTTGCATGACGTTTAAATTCATCTTAGCTTGTTCATCTTCAAAGACTCTGGCTTGTGCTATTTTAGAAGCCATTTTCTTTAATTTGTCGTGAGTTTCCGCTTGTCCAAAGCCAACAAAAACAAGCAAACCCTGTTCAATTTTACCTGTGATTTCGCCCTTAACTTCACACTGAGCATTTAAAACTCGTTGTAAGATGACACGCATGGATGAACCTCCTTTACATTCTATCATCTAATAGTAAAATGAAAAGGTAGAGTTACCATGACACAACCCCTTGCCCATCGAATTCGACCCACTCAATTATCTGAGGTGGTTGGACAAAAACACCTCACCCAAAAAGACGGAATGTTAGACCGCTTTTTAAGTTCGAAACGTCTTTTTTCAATGATCTTTTTTGGTCCACCTGGAACCGGAAAAACAACGGTAGCCTCAATTCTAGCTGAGTCACTTCATTTCCCACTCAAAAAATTTAATGCGGTGACAGGCAATAAAAAAGATTTAGATGAAATCTTTGCGGAAGCACGGCTAAGTGGTCAATTGGTATTGATTGTGGATGAAGTTCATCGGCTCAACAAAGATAAACAAGATCTATTACTTCCGTATGTGGAAGAAGGCTTAATCACCCTAATTGGGTTAACCACTTCTAATCCATACTTTTCCATTAATCCAGCCATCCGTTCACGCTGTATCTTATGTGAATTTAAAACAATTACAGAAGATGCTATGAAAGAAGCATTGATCAGAGCCCTCCGTCTCCCTTTAAGTGATTTAACCATTCAACTTGATGACACTTCACTTCAATCTATTGTCCAAAGTAGTAATGGAGATTTAAGATCTGCCTATAATTTCTTGGACGTGTTAAATACCACTTATCCAAATCAAACATTAACTCTAGATCATCTTAAAGCCCTCAACCTTTCCTCTAATCTTGGTTTTGATCATGATGATGATGGATACTATGATGCTTTAAGTGCCTTTCAGAAATCCATTCGAGGCAGTGATGTAGATGGCGCTTTGTATTATTTAGCCAGACTCATCGTAGCTGAAGATCTAGACTCCATAGAACGTCGTTTGTTGGTAACAGCCTATGAGGACATCGGTTTAGCTAATCCTGCTCTGGTGGCCCGTACAGTTGCTGCAGTGGATACTGCCAAACGTGTTGGCTTTCCAGAAGCTGTGATTCCTTTAGGGGTTGCTGTGATTGATTTAGCTTTATCCCCTAAATCAAAAAGTGGTGCCAATGCGATACACGCTGCACTTCAAGAAGTTAGGAATCATCCACTTCCTGTCCCTAACTATTTAAGACTAACGCCTGTAAATATGAAGCCTGAAGATAAGTATGATTATGATCGACCTGATCTTTGGTCAAAGATACAGTACTTACCTGATGCAGTGGAAGGTTTACCTTTCTACCATCCAAACTATAGCAGTCCTTATGAGAATACTTTGGTAAATAACCTTAAACTCTTAAATGAGATTAAACGAAGTAAAGATTTAAAAAACCTAAAGAAATAAAAAAAGAACTCTGCAAAGAGTTCTTTTAATTCAAGCTTTAAATAAGATTATTTAGCAGTTGCAGTTGCGTAAGCACGTTGAGCAACAGCGTAGTATTGAGCAAAGTCAACCATGGTTGCGCTGGTCTTTACATCATTAACAACCCAGAGTTTATCAGCTTCATCTTGTGCGAAGTTGCCATCCATGGTTGTTCCAACTAATGAAGTGGAGAATGCAGCAATTTGTTCAGCCCAGTTCCAGTTATCTCCACCATAATTGGTTCCAGATTTAGTCCATTCGTTTACACCGGCATTGTCTGCACTTGGTGTAGCGTATACTGTGCTCTTAGCACCTGCTTCGTCAGCAATGAATACTGTACCAGCAAGAACACCATCAACATATGCTTTAGCATTGGCTTCTTCAGCTACCCAATCAAGAATGCTAACACCGTTAGCAGCATAAACTGGTAAGCCTTCAGCATTGTCGGTAGCAACAAATAATGTTCCGTTAACACTGAAATATTTAGCGAAGTATTTAACACCGTGTGAATTTCCTAAAACAACATCCATAGGAGCATTCAAAGGATCAGCAACTTCTACGACCGCTGTATTGTAAGGCAGATAATACTCATCAGCAGCAGCACTCAAAACTTTTCCATCCTTATCGACGGTTAAAGTAATAACACCCACATAACTCTTATGGGTAATACCATAACCCGTTGCAGTGAACTCACTTGGTCCACATGCGACTAAAACTAAAGACATAGACACTACCAATAAGATTGCAAATAATTTCTTCATAAATTCCTCCTTGCATGGTTATTATAAGTAACCATTTCTGGTTTTTCAAGACTTTTTAGCACAATTTGTTAAATATTTAACAATATTGTGAAAATATTAATAAACTTTACTACATATTATTAGATTCTTCACAAAGTTAGGCTTTATCTTTCATTAGACCATTTAAATAGAAAGGATAGCCCCCAATCAGGATGACGATAAGGCATATGATGGAAAACCCACTTGAAATGAGAATCTCCTCCAAAGGGACAGAAAACATCACTAGACGCATCGGCATCAGCAGCATTGAGCCCACGGGTATAAAAGATCCTAGATAGCCTAAACCACGACTAAGTTGTTGGGTTGTGTTTAAAGATAGAGAAACATAATAAAGAATTAGAAGTATTAAGTAAAATGGGCCTTGTATGGAGGCGGCTTCTTCAGGTGTTCTTACTTGACTGGAAAGAATGAGAATTAATACCTGTAAAATCAAGATGCCTAAGCATAAGAATAATAGTGAAATAATAAAAATACTTAGATCTGAAATCTTAAAGTTAAGTAATTCTAAGATGGAAGTAAAATTGAGTTGTTCTAAAGGTAAAGGTAAGTATTTACTTAAGAGTATAAACAACCCTTTCCCTTCATCGATTTGATATCTTAGAAATCCCACACCTACAATGATCCCAAGTGAACCTAATATCTGTACCCATACCGTGATAAGTCCACTCAATAACTTAGATATGAAGTGCTCATGAGGTCGAATAGAACTTAAAATTAAGGACAAGATGTGTGAAGTCTTTTCCGAAATAATTTCATTAGAGTTGACCGCAATAAAATTCAACATCATGAAATACAAAGATGTTAGTATCACAATAATGAGTTGTTGCTTAAGTTGATCTGCACTAAATGCTGCTTGATCAAAAACTAAATTCAAATGCTCATATCGATCAAGCCATTCGTAAACCCCAGTAGAACTTTCAGAGATGACCACTTGATGATGATTGTTTAATAAGAGCTCAGATAGTTTTGTCTGTAGAATAACGTCGTTAAGACCAGTAATTTTATACCCTTCTGCCACGTGATTTATCTGGATATCTGACTCTCCATGCGTAAATATAAAACCTTGTTCTTCCCAGTATGCATCATTGATGAGCCATGCTTCTGTTACCTCATCCATTTTGACTCGATAGGGTTGTGTAAAATCTAAATGAAAGCTTTGACTCAATTTATCCGCAAAGAAGATACCAAATACTAAAAGTATGAATAGGATTTGCAAACTCAAACTAAGTTTATTGAAAAATCTTCTTCTTAATGAAAATCTTAATAATACATTCATTGGTCTAATTCTAATAAGTCTCCAATGGAAACTTGATGCAGATAAAGATGACGTAGGTTTGGATCCTTACTAAGATTTTGAATCGCACATTTAGCTTGATCGATATTTTCATATTTTAATTCTAGATATGTGCCTTTATCCTCAATTTGGAGGGCTTTCTGAGCATTCTTTTGCCAACGTGTCTGCGCATTGACCTCTAAGCTAACGCCTTGATCATGTTGAAGACTTTCAATGGATCCTTGCTTTACGGTTTTACCCTGCTCAAGAATCAACACATGCGTGCATAATTCATCCATAAATTCCATCTGATGACTCGACAGAAGGATGCTATTTCCTTGAGCAGCATACGTTTTTAAATGTTTCATAAACAACTTAACAGAACTGTAATCCAGACCATTTAGAGGTTCATCCAAGATCAAGATTTCAGGTTCATGAAGAAGTGCAGCCATCAGTTGTACCTTCTGTTGTTGTCCTTTTGAAAGCGATGCGATGCGCTTATGCATCTCTTTTGTTAGTCCAAACATGTCGCAAAGTTCTACTATCCGATTTTCATAATACTGTTCATCTAGTTTTTTTAATTGTGATAAGAATTTAAGCTGTTCATAAATACTCAGATCTAATAAAAGTGATCTTTGTTCAGGCATATATCCAAAGGTTTCACGATGATCAAAACTTAAGCATTCTCCTTTATAAAATAACTGCCCTTGATCAACCTCTAACAGCCCCATAATGCTTTTAAACAGAGTAGACTTACCACACCCATTTTTGCCCAATACCCCATAAATAGTATGGGGATTTAATTCCAAGTTACACTGATCAAGCACTTTCTGTTTACCATAAACTTTTGATAGATTTTCAACTTTTAACATGTGCACCTCTATGCTTCTAGGTATGCACTTTACTGAATAATCCCTAAAAGAAAAACAGCTTTCACTGTTATTTTCTTTCTTCTGGTCGGATTAAATTCATATTTACATGACAATAACCCATGGGATTCTTCACAAGATAAATTTGATGATACGTTTCAGCATCATAAAATTTTTTCAAGGTTTGAAGCTCAATCACTAAAGGTTTAGAATACTCCTTTTGCCTGAGTTCATAGTATGCTTTAACTCGATTATAATCTTCTTGAGTTTCAGGATAGACCCCCACACGGTATTGTGTCCCAATGTCATGTCCTTGTCGATTCAACAAGGTAGGATCGATAAATCTAAACATATGCTCAAGAATCTTCTCTAAATCTATGACATTTGGATCATAGGTGATCTCTGCAACTTCAGCATGTTGCGTCTTCCCCGTCTTAACATCTTCATAGGTAGGATGATCTAAATGCCCTTGGGCATATCCAACTTTGGTAGATTCTACCCCTTTGAGTCTTCGATAATATTCTTCTACGCCCCAGAAACATCCGCCCGCAATCACGATTTTTTTCATTTTTCCTCCTTTAGCCATATCTCTAAAGCTTGAATGGCTCGATCTAATTCACCTTCTATGCTCATATCCACGAATCGTGGTGTAAATTGATGTCTAAACCAGGTCATTTGTCGTTTCGCAAACTGTCGAGTCGCGATGGTGATTCTTTCCTGTACCGCTTCTTCACTGGACTCACCCTTTAAATAAGGTAACCATTCTTTATACCCAATACCTTGAAAGCTTTGGTATCTCTGTTGATTTGGTTCACTGAAGTAGTTTAATACTTCTTCTTTTAATCCCTGCTCCATCATCTGCAGTGTCCGTCTTTCTATTCGTTCATCCAACACATCTTTGGGATAGGTAAGTACCCAGATGAGGACATCATAGATGGGTTCGTGATTTTGTTGGGCTTCTAACTCAGATTTAAGCTGTCCCCCTTGCGCAATCTGAAGGGCTCTAATGAGTCGTTTTCGATTGTTGAGATGTATTTTTTCTAAAGATTCAGGGTCAATCTTTTGTAGTTGCGCATACAAGGCTTCATTGGTCCAATCATCGTACGTATCTAATTTCTCTGATTCCTGTTTAAACGTATAATCATAAAGAACTGCTTTTAAATAAAAACCCGTTCCCCCCACTAAGATGGGCAAATGTTGCTTCTGACTAATATGATCAATGGCAGCTCTGGCTTGGGTTTGAAAATCCATCACACTAAAGTCGCATTCATAACCAATTAAATTTAAAAGATGGTGAGGAACAAGGGCTTGTTCTTCAGCACTGACTTTAGCGGTCCCAATGTTGAGTTCTTTATAGACTTGCTGACTGTCTCCACTGATGATTTCACCCTGATAGGCTTGGGCTAACTTTAAACCTAGGGCACTTTTCCCGCTGGCTGTAGGACCAGCAATGACCAATACCTTTTTCATCGATCAAAGTCCTTCCAGATGGCTTCACCTTGAATCTTAATAAGTGTGGGTCGCCCATGTGGACATTGATAGGGTTGTTGACACATCGATAATTCATTTAAGATTTGTTTCATATCATTCTCTGTTAGATTTTGATTAAATCGCACAGACTTATGACACGCCATGGTCGCAATGACCGTCTCTTGAAGATTGGCTTGATTTAAATGTTTTGATGCTGTGTATCGTTCCATTAAGTCTTCATTAAAAGCATGCAGATCAACTTCTTTTAACCATAAAGGTATCCTGCGTATTAAATAGGAATTGATGGAGAAAGCTTCCGCTTCAATCCCTAATTCTTTTAAAGCTTGATTATACGTTACAAAAACTTCCATAAAACTTAAGCTTGTTTCTATGATTTCAGGGATAAGTAAATCAATGGATTGGGGAGCTAGATTGAGCTGGCTTAAAAGCTTTTCATAGTTAACACGTTCTTTAGCCGCATGTTGATCAATCATGTATAAGTCATGCGCACTACTCGCCAAGATATAGCGACCATGCATTTGCCCAATTAAATCTAGTTGAGGGAATGTCGGATGACGATAACTTTGGGGTGTAGATTCCTCTACTTGAAGGTCTTGAAGGGGGAAATGATCCACATCAAACAAAATTTCTTGGCTTGTTGGGGTAAAAGTTTCAAGTGTCCTTGAAGGTTTCGCCCCCACTTGTTCATACAAGGCTTTGGATAAGCCATCCACTAAAAGATAGTAGAGTTGTTGTTCTTTAGATAACCTAACTTCCCATTTAGAAGGATGGACATTCACATCCACCAATTGAGCATCAACATGAATATGAATCAAAGCGATGGGATATCGATGGGCAGGAATATAGGCTTCAAACGCTTCTGTGACCGATTTTTGAAGATGCCATGTTCGAATGATTCGCCCATTCACAAAGATCAGAATATCTTTTTGATTAAAGCGTGTTTCTTGAGGTTCAACCCACAAACCCTCAACTTTAAAGTCATAATCTTCAAAATTGAATGTATGCGCTTGTTGAGCTAAGCGATTACCATATGTAGCAGCATATACATCTACTAACTTAGAATTGCCTAAAGTATTTAATAAAGTCTTGTTTTCATCTTTAACCGTAAACGAAACATCAGGTCGACTTAAGGCAAACTTCTGCATTAAATCTACAATTAAGGAAGCTTCATAAGAAACTGATTTTAAGTGTTTGAGTCGAGCAGGTGTTTTCCTAAACAAACCTTCAACATGAATCTTAGTCCCTTGAGGACAACTGGTAGGCCGAACTTGATGGGGCTTTCCATAATGGATAGAGACATGTGTGCCCAACCCTTCTTTAGAAGTATCCATACTCAGGTGGCTGACAGACGCAATAGAGGGTAAAGCTTCCCCTCTAAAACCTAGACTGTGAGGCGCAAATAAATCTTCTTTGGTTAAAATTTTAGAGGTAGCATGTCGTTCAAAAGCTTCAGTTGCATCTTCCGCAACCATTCCAAGCCCATCATCGATAACATCTATGCTTAAAATACCCCCTTCACTAAATCGAACTTCGATCCAGTGTGCTTGAGCATCTAAAGCATTCTCAACCAGTTCTTTAACCACCGCACTAGGACGTTCTACCACTTCCCCGGCTGCGATCATATTACTGAGTTGTTCATCGAGTTTATGAATAATTCCCATCTTAATCCTTCATCCCTTTTTTCCACTGATCTAAATATCTTAGTGCTTCTAACGGGGTTGTTTCTTCAATTTTAAGTTTCTCAAGTTCTTCTGAGAGGTGTTGGAGTCCGTCTGGTATTCGTATGATTTCAACCACTTCCATGGATTGTTGAACGACACGCTTTTTACTTTCTAAGTCCGTGAGTAAATGACTGGCTCGATCTGTAATATACGCTGGAAGATGCGCTAACCGTGCCACATTGACCCCATAGGATCGATCTGCTCGACCCTGTTTAACGCGATATAAGAATGTTACTTCTTGTTGCTCCTCATGGACTTCAACATGCATATTTTTGACCTGAGGTAAAGAATTCTCTAAGTGTGTTAATTCATGGTAATGGGTTGAGAATATTGTCTTACACTGATTGATGGTGGCTAAATATTCAACCATTGCCTGAGCCAACGCCATCCCATCAAAGGTTGAAGTACCTCTTCCAATCTCATCAAAAAATACCATGGATTTTGAACTCGCATGAGTCAATGCTGTATTGGCTTCGGTCATTTCCAACATGAACGTAGAATGACCTTCAAGGATGTCATCACTGGCTCCCATGCGAGTAAAGATGGCGTCTAAGATTGGTAAGGTTGCTTTTTTAGCTGGGACATAAGACCCCATTTGAGCCATGATTAATATGAGGGCAACTTGACGCATATAGGTGCTCTTACCGCCCATATTGGGACCCGTCAATAAATGAATAAACGACTCATTAGTCATATGGGTTGAGTTCGACACATACTCCAGTCGAGTTTCTAAGATGGGGTGTCTACCTTCTATGATTTCTAGTTCAAAGCCTGTGTGGAACGCTGGGCGTACATAATGATGATCAAAGGCTAAGGTCGAAAGTGCTTGAATCACATCGATATGCGCTAACGTATGCGCGATGATTTGTAGCTTTTGGAGGTCTTGTGTAATCCGATCCAACAACGCATTAAAAAGGACTTGTTCGAGTCTTAATGCTCTATCTTGGGCATGAAGAATCTTATCTTCCATCTCCTTGAGTTGGGGGGTAATATAGCGTTCACCCGTACTTAAGGTTTGTTTGCGTTGATACTCAAACTCAGGTTTAATTAAGCTCATACTCCCTTTTGAAACTTCAATAAAATAGCCAAAGACTCGATTATACCCAATCTTTAAATTTTTTATTTGGGTCCGTTCTTTTTCGTCTTGCTCAAACTGAACTAACCATCGTTGCCCATGGTGTTGTATTTCTCTGAGTTCATCCAATTCTAGGTGATAGCCTATTTTAAACACATTCCCATCTTTTAAGAAAGCAGGCATCTCTTCATTGAGCGCTTCATTGAGGATAAATGTTAAATTCTTGCAATCATCCAGTTGTTTTAAGTCTTCAAAAGATACATCTTCCATCAGCGATAGAATAGTCGGTACTTGATTGAGCGTTTTTTGTAATCTTAAGACATCTTGAGGACCAGCAGAACGAATGGATATTTTACCAATTAAACGTTCCAAATCATAAATTCGAGCTAAGCTCTCTCTCAACGAAAGACGTTGTAGACTTTGTTCTAAGAGGGCTGTGACTTGATCTTGTCTTTGGTTTAAGTTGCGCTCATCCTTTAGAGGTTGAACCATCCATTCTTTAAGAAGTCTTGATCCCATGGCGCTTCTACATTGATCCATAAAAGTAAAAAGTGTGGCATGTTTGCCTTGGGCACGAATCGGTTCAATCAGTTCAAGATTCAATAACGTACTATAATCCAGAGACATTCTTGACTTGGATTTCTCATCTTGGATGGGTTGTAGATGCATCAGGTTGCGCTTTTGAGATTGCAGTAATGTGTTGAGTAATCGCCCATAAGTTTGTTGCTTAATTGGGTCAATTACACCTTTTATAAGAATAAGATAACGTTCATCAATTTCAAGTTGATCTTGGTAACTAAGGGATAACTGAGGTATTTCTCTTAGAGCATGTAGACTCTCTTTATCAATCTGATTTGAGATCACCATTTCTCGAATTTGTTGTCTTAGTATAAATTCTTTTAATAGAAAGGGTTGCGCTTTGATGACCTCACACTCCGTTAAACCTGAAATGAGTTCTGCGCATACAATAAAATACTGTCCAGCAAATTTTGTGAGAGCTGCAATAATATTCTTATTCTTATCATCTAACCATTCATCGGTCATGGTCCCAGGGGTTACAACCTTTACCACATCACGACGTACTAACCCGACTGCCACACTTGGATCTTCCATTTGTTCAACGATGGCTACTTTATGTCCATTCTCAACCAATTTTTGGATGTAACTTGTTACCGCATGATGAGGCACACCACACATGGGTGCTTTCTTTTGATCTCCAGCAGCTCGTCCTGTAAGAACTAGATCTAATTCATAGGAGGCTATTTTAGCATCTTCAAAAAAGAGCTCATAAAAATCACCCAGTCTAAACATGACCAAAGCGTCTGGATATTCATTTTTAATGTCCATGTATTGTTTCAACATAGGGCTCAATTTTTCCATACTAGACCTCAGTCCCCATTATAACAAAAAAAGTGCCTAAGCACTTTTAGCTAAGCTCTCTTGTTGAGCTTTAATTTCATTCCACAACATATAACTACTTGCCCCATAGGACAAGGCATACCCTGCTTTAGTCTCAACAATTTTACTGACACGATGATGAATCTTTTTAAAGTCTACAAGCTCACGATTATTAACTTGAATAATGATTTTTCCGACTGAAGCATTAACAAGTTTAATATTCTCAATGCCTCCAATACTCTCCATGAGTTCAGCAATGAGCGTTTCTTGTTGGGAAGGATTGATTAGATTCATAGCCCCCATACGATAATAGTAGGTTGACACAGCATAATAGATGAGGGAAGTCATGAGTCCTGCAAATAAGAGGATTGTTAAAGATCTTTGATAAAGAGGATTTCGCATTAACACCAACAAGTCTAAGAGACTTCCAGGAGTCGCAACCAATACCGAAGCACTAAAGGTATAACCAATCGCAACACCAAACGCATTGAGAAGGGCAAACAAGAGTCCACTCATAAACAAATGGAAAACAAAGAGTAAAGGTGTTGTAAATAAAATAAATATTTCAATTGGAAGAAGGGTTCCAAACATCATGGAGGCAACGACAGAGACCACTACAAATATCAAGAGACGAGAACGAACAATCTTATCGGTATAGGTTTGATAAGCCGCTAAGATAAATGCAGGAACTGCAAAGATATTCAAGATGTAGTAGGGTGTAATAAGCTTTCCTGTACCAAAGCCAGAAATACTTTGAGCTAGTTGTCCAGTCCACATCCCCACATCACCCAGATAAACCGTTCCAAATGCATCAGACCATGATCCACCTAATGTATTAAACCAAAATTGTTGATGCATCCAAGAAGAATACCCAAACACAGACAGCACACGATCCAGGATTCCATACACAAATAGGTTCACAGGATTGTTAAGATTGGTCGCAATCATCGTAAACATACTTTGGAGTAAACCAACCAAGTAAGGTGCCATAAGGGCAGCTAAAATGCCCGCTAATAGAGATAAGAATAACGTTCCAAATACAACTGAAACATTCTTGTCCACAAAGCTAAATAAACTATACGTCGATCTCTTTTTAAATCGTTCGACCACCAGTCGAGTAATCAATAGAACAAGGATTGCACCAGGCAAACCTGTTTGTAAAGCCGTTAAACTTCCTGAAGTCACCGTTCTAAGCATGGAAGCTGGCGCAACAATCCCTAGAATGGAACCATACGCTTCCGAAACCATGTTGGAGGGAATGAAAAATGCAGTCCCTACATGGAAAGAGACATACCCTAATAATCCAGCAACCACCACCAAACCATCTTCATGTCGACGATAAACACCTCGTAGAAGAAAAAGAATTGGGAAATACTGAATCAAAAGCGCTGATAAGAAACGCACCATATCCAATATTCTTAATAGAATGACTTGATCCAAATTAAAAATAATTTGGATGTTTGTCCCAAGTAATAAGCCTGTAAAACCTAGAAGTAGTGTTGAAATATAGAGAACTTCTAAGGGGAAGTAGATGATTTCAATGTAGGAATTCCATCTTCGCATGACGATACCTCAGGTTCTATGATACCATTATAGCGGGTTGACTTCAACGCAAGCCAAGCCCATAAACAATGGCTAAAATACAGCAATCTCCAGTAAAAAAAGCGTTTTTCATAGATTGGCCTTTGACGATTATCCTCATTGGATTAACCGCCATAAGTCTAATTGCGATTTACGCAGCAATCCCATTAACACCTACCTACAATGGATCCTATGACTTGTTGGTAAAACAAGGTGTTTGGATCTTGATTGCTGTTTTCTTTTTAGTTTTCTTTATTTACTTAGGGGTAGATCGTATCTTTACAGCCATCGATATTGCGTATTGGATCTTGGTTGTATTGTTGGTTCTCTTATTATTAGATCACGTGATCAATTTACCTTTTATTGCCCCAATCAACGGAACGCGTGCTTGGATTAATATCCCTGGTTTAGGAACCATTCAACCCAGTGAATTTATGAAGGCTGTCTTGATTATCAAATCATCCATCGTCATTTCTCAACACCACACGCAACATGGGTTACCTAGTTTTGAGAATGATGTTAGCTTGCTAATTTCGATGGCAAAATTCACACTTCTCCCTATTTTACTTATCGTTTTACAACCCGATACCGGTATCCCTCTTATTATCATTATTGGACTCATCACGATGTTAGCCCTTAGTGGTATGCATAAATATTGGATATGGACTGGCACTGCGCTATTAACTTTTGTGGTGATTGTTACCTTAGTTCTTTTCTTCTTTGCGCCAGATTTTCTCATTATGATTGTGGGAAAATCTTATCGTCTCAATCGTTTCTACGGTTGGCTACAAACTGAACAGTATATTAGTTCATGGGGATTGCAACTCTATCAGTCCTTACTTGCTGTAGGTTCGGCAGGCTGGTTGGGACATGGACTTGCCTCTGATGTTATCACTTTAATTGAACCTCAAAATGATTTTATCTTTGCTGTCATAGGCCAAAACTTTGGCTTCTTAGGCACCAGTCTTGTCTTGTTTTTACACTTAAATTTAGATTTAATCATCCTACGTATTCTATCGAATAATCCATATTATCGAGATCGTTTGATGGTTAGTGGCGTTTTAGGTATGTTGGTGTTTCAACAAATACAAAATATGGGCATGATTGTTGGTCTTTTGCCCATCACTGGAATAACTTTGCCCTTTATTTCTGCAGGGGGGTCTTCACTTTTATCTTATGTCCCCGCACTAGCTATTATTTATCAAATGAGTAATACCAATAGCAGTGCACGCGTTCACTAAAATAAACTTTTAAGTCGTTGAATGTAGGTGTATTGAGGACGTATTAAGAGTTGTATTGTTTTTGAACAATACCCACAACTTAAGGTGCTGTCTTTTTTTAATGGTATCGATAGATGGTCAAAACACAAGATCGCTTCTTGAAAGTCATCGCTTTCAAGTTTGATATCTGCTTCTTTATGCACAATAAATGGTGAATTTAAAGAGCGATAGGCATGATGATGAATGCCTGTAATCTCTGTGATTTGAATAAAATCAAGCCCAGGTTGAAGGATGGCTCCCCCTAATGAACGATTATAAGCTGTCGATCCAGCTTGAGTAGAAATACAAATCCCTGTTCCTCTAAAGGTTTCCATAAACTCATGATCAATATAGATACGCATGAGTTGAGTTCGGATCACATTCTCAACTCTAATCTCATTGACTGCAAAATAAGATTCTTTTTCACCTAATGTGTCTACTTCTACGCCCAATAATGGCAAAGTTTGAATGGTATGTGTTGTTTGGTTTAAATCTTGAATAAATAAATCTAATTCATCATGGTTATAATTGGTATAAAACCCTAGGGTCCCTGTATGGATACCAACAAATTTAACGCGATCAATGTGTTTGATATATCTGTGTATCGCTCGTAAGAAAGTACCATCACCCCCAATGGTAATCACCATATCAGGATGATCTTGATCATGTATCCAAGCTTTATCTCTGAGTTTTCCTAAAAGTTGATGTTCTATTTCTTTAGATTTAACATCTTCTTTTGAAATGATTGCAAATCGTTTGTTTAGTGTTTCCATAGCTTTGTTTCTATTGTATCATACGGTGTATGAGCACTCATTTAGAAATCGAATATAAGGCAAGCTTAGACTATCCAACTTATTTATCTTACTTAAATCATTTCCCAAGTGCTCAAGTCAGTACTCACCAGAATCATTATTTCCTCTATTCAAATGCCAGTTTAAGACTTGCGGCTCGAATTCGTGAAGAAGAGCAACAGATGACACTCACCTTTAAGGTGGAACAGCCTGTAGGACGCCTAGAGGTTAACTTTAGTGTAGACAGCACTGACCTATCTATCTTCAATCGTGAAGATATTAAAACATTTCTCAATCAACATCAACTCAATGGAACTTTTAAACCCATTGGAACCTTAACAACGCAAAGACATACAGTCCATGAAATGTACGGGGACTTATGTCTAGATGTCTCTCATTATTTAGGTAAGACAGATTATGAATTGGAATATGAAGTTACTCAGGATGCTCCCCTAGCCTATCAACGTTTTCTTGAGATTTTACAACTAGAACACTTAGAGCCCCTAGAGCCTCCCACCAAATTTGCGCGTTTTTTAGAACAAAAAAGACTTACCGAAACTTTGTAAGTCTTTTATACGACAAGCATTAATTCTAGGGGATAAGGTTTTAAGGCCTCATTCCACACTTCCAACATTATCGGTTCACATAAGAGATAGAACTTAAGATGCTTGCCTTCAAAGCCTGGGATGATTTGAGCTTCTGCTTTCAAGATATGTTCTTTTCCGACTTGATGAACCCAACGAACCCACATGTCTTGTTTAAGACATACCTCACAACTGATCAATTCAATACCTTCACTTTTAAATTTAAAGAGTTCTTGGTGACTTGCGTCTAACCATTGATATTCAGGATGTTCTTTTAAGTAATGGGTTAAATATTTACTACCTTTTGTTTGTTCACGCTCAGACCCAAGTTTTGGAATTCTGCTGGCTTTAAGTTGAATTAAATGTCTGGCTAGATCATCATCAAATACTGTCGCAGTGGGGTTGGTGGGACTTACCGCAGAAGTCCAAGCATCAATCCCGATTTCATTGGCTTTTAATAAAATTCGAGTGGTGACTTCTGGGTCATCTTTATCTAAGTAAGTAAAACTCTCGATGTTGTTTGATATTTTAATGCCCAATTCACTTAAATACACGGGTGCTTGAAAAAAGACCACATCTTTTAGATGTAAACAACTGAGTCTAGGAGGTAAGTTTTTACTTTTCGCAACTCTCAGTATGGCTTCTTTTAATCCTGATTCGGTCGCATACCCATTTAAAGTTGAGTAACGTCCCCACATTTGTCTAAACGAGAGTTGTTCACTCTCTGTAAAACGTCCATATCCTATAATCCCTTTTTCTTTTGAGTGTTTTAATTCAGTCCCTTTAGCCAAAAAGAAAAGCAAGTCTCCACTGTGAAAGTCTGTAAACCGCTTACCGATGGATGGACGCCAAAAATTAATCCCAGCATTTCCATTTAAACGGTGAAATTCAATCATTTGTCGATCTGTAACATACGCAATTGATGACATGGTTTACCTTGTATTTATTTATTATACCATTGAACAAAGCACAGCTAAAATAAGCCGATAACTGTCCCATCCTCAAGGATATCGATGTGACAAGCTGCTGGATCTTTAGATAAGCCAGGCATGGTCATCATATCCCCAGCCACAACAACCACAAAATCAGACCCCACTGAAAGATGCAAAGCTGAAACTTTAAGTGTAAATCCTGTTGGTTTTCCCAACCATTTTGGATCATCACTTAAAGATGATTGTGTTTTTGCAATACAAACATTGAGCTGGTCTAAACCTAAACTATGAATTTGTTCTAATTGGGACAATGCAAGTTCGCTATAACTGACCGCTTGTGCCCCATAAATTCTTTGAGCGATGATTAGAATTTTTGTTTGAATGGGTTCATCTCCCGTAAATAATCTAACAGCACGACTCGGTTTTGAACAGGCTTTTACGACACTTTGTGCCAATGCGATCGACCCTTTTGAACCTTTTTCCCAAGATTCATTGATCTCAAAATCGACTGCATTATCTCGACAATACAATTGAGCAGCGTTGATTTCAGCTTGAGTGTCTGACGTAAAACGATTGAGTGCTACAATCACCGGTACCTGATAGTTACTTAAGATTCTTAGGTGTTGCTCCAAATTAGAAAATCCTCTTTGAAGTGCTTCTAAATTCTCCATTTTTAAGTCTTCATACATCATTCCACCGTGCATTTTTAACGCACGTATGGTCACCACCAATACAACGGCATTGGGTTTGAAATCCCCCGCAGGACAGGTAATGTCCATGAATTTTTGTGCCCCTAAATCCGAACCAAACCCTGCTTCTGTCACCACATAATCCGCCAATTTTAGTGCCGTACGTGTCGCAATGATTGAATTACTACCATGTGCAATATTAGCAAAAGGTCCACCATGAATAAGTACAGGATTTCCCTCAAGTGTTTGTACAAGATTTGGCTTAATCGCGTCCTTCATTAACACCGTTACAGACCCTGCACAGCCTAAATCTTGAATCGTGATGGGTTTTTGATTATATGTAAAAGCGACGATACTTTTTTGTACTCTTTGTTTAAAATCTTGAAGATCTTTAGAAAGGCACAACATTGCCATCATCGGTGATGCCACTGTGATGTTGAAATGATCTTCTCGAGCAATCGATTTCTTACCTTCAAGTGAAACTTGAACCGTTCTCAGTGCTCGATCATTCATGTCCATACAACGACGCCATAAAATTTGGTTAGGATTGATATTGAGTTGATTCCCTTGATACAAATGATTATCAATCACGGCACTGACAAGATTGTTCGCGGCGGTAATGGCATGCATATCTCCTGTAAAATGGAGATTAATATCTACCATCGGAATAACTTGGGCATAACCACCCCCAGTCGCACCACCTTTAACGCCAAAAACAGGACCTAAAGATGGTTCTCTTAAACAACCCATGACTTTTTGGTTGAGCGCAGCCAATCCATCAACCAGGCCAACGGTCGTCGTTGATTTACCTTCTCCTGCTTTTGTGGGTGTCATCGCTGTAACAAGAATCAAATTACCACTTGGTCTATTTGTAAGTTGTGTACTGATCGTACTTTTGAGTTTTGCTTTATCCGATCCGTAAAACTCTAGAAAATCTTCAGATATTCCAATTTTCTGGGCTACTTCACGTATGGGCAATCCTTGACTGGATTGAGCTATTTCAACATCTGTTTTCATTTAAACTTTTTTGCGACCTTCCATCGCTTTGATTAATGTTAATTCATCCGCATAATCCATATGCGCACCCATCGGTAACCCATGGGCTAATCGTGTTACTTGTCCAACTCGACCTTCCAATCTTTTCGCAAGATATAAAGCGGTCATTTCCCCCTCAACAGTTGGGTTTGTGGCTATAATAACTTCATCGATGGGTTGTTGAACACGTACCATCAAAGTTTCTAAATTTAAATCATCTGGCAATATTCCTTTAGAGGTTGAAATAACACCATTTAACACATGATATACACCCCGATATTGTTGTGTGCGCTCAATTGCGATAATATCTTTGTCACTTTGAACCACACAGATCATTTTTGGATCTCTGGTATTATCGGTACATATTTGACATTGATCCTGTTCAGTAATATTTCCACAGATTGAACATGGATGCAGTTTTTGTTTAGCTTGGACTAGAGTTTCCGCAAATAATTTTACTTCTTCAGTGCTTAATGCTAAAAGCGCGAACGCATAGCGTTCGGCTGTTTTGGCACCTACTCCAGGTAATTTTCTTAATTCTTCAATCACGTGTTGAAGTGTTTTTGGATACATACTAGACAATTTCTACGTTCTCTTCACCAAACAAGCTAAATAATCCTACTTCTACTTGGTCTTTAGCTTCTGTTTCGGTCTCTTTTTGATCTTCCTCAAAACTCATGGCTGGAGGTAATTGGTTTGAATTTTTAAGTTGTTTATATTCAATCAATGCTTCATCAAATGTTTTTGTATCGGTCGCAAATATACGTTTAGATTGGCCAAAAATATGTTGTGTGAATTCACGGATTAATCCTTGGTTGTCCGTTGAGTTAATCTCATTAATAAGATAATCTTCCGCATGTGTAACCAACATAAAATCTTGGTTAGCGGCTTTTATTTCAGCTTCCGCAAGCAAGTTCGCAATCCTTCCAAGCTTCAAATCTTGTTTAGCTTGGATAACTTTGTTCCACTCTTGACTTATCTTTTCTCTTATTTGACGATCCGCAGAGACGAATAAACTTACAGCCATCCTCTTATCAACCCGCTTGATTTCTAATTTGGGGTGTATCACTGTTTTAGTCTCAGGTTTTTTATCAAGCACTTTAGCTGTCACTTTGATCTCTGGAGAAGAATCAATTTTTGTTTCTTCTTGAGTTTTTGGTAGTGGTTTTTGAACAACTTCTTTCACTTCTTTTGGTGCACTTTTAATCACAACTTGTTGTGTTTCTGTGGCTTTATCAGTTACTCGCCCCATGACTTTTAACATTCCGATTTCAAAATACGACAAAAGATTGGATGCACTGCGATATTTCTCAGCCGTTTCCATTAAATCTTCAATCATTCTTAAGCCTTTATCATTTGGAATACGATTGAGTTGTTTAGCCTCTTCCACGGTTAGTTTATTCAAGAGCTTCACATCTTTGGTATACGCATAGACCACTGACTCTTTTAATAATTCCATCAGGTCGTTTGTTAAACGTCGAATATCGATATTTTTTTGAGTTATAAGTTCAATTTCAGACATCAACACACTCACATCACTTTGAATGATGGCTTCAAGAATCTTTAACTTATCTTGAGTGGTTGCAATTCCATAGATATCATTGACATGTTGAGTGGTTAGATGTGTGCCACCATAGGCAATACATTGCTCAAGAATACTTAACGCATCACGAACACCCCCGTCTGCCAATTGACTGATCAAGCGTGTAGCTTCGGGTTCAAATTGTATTTTTTCTTGAGTTAAGACTTCCTCAACACGTTCTTGTATTTCTTTCATTCCCACACGAACAAAATCATAGCGCTGACAACGTGAAATGATGGTTGGTAGAACTTTATGTGGCTCTGTGGTCGCAAGAATAAATATGACATGTGAAGGGGGTTCTTCTAAAGTTTTAAGCAATGCATTAAATGCACCTTGGGATAACATATGAACTTCATCAATGATATAAACTTTATATCTCGCTTGAAGGGGAGCATATTTCACTTTTTCAATAAGATCTCTGATTTCATCGACGCCATTATTACTTGCAGCATCGATTTCAATGACATCTGGATGTGTTCCATTTTGAATGGTTGTGCAATATTCGCAATGATTACAAGGAGCTTCAGAAGGATTTAAACAGTTTACAGATTTCGCTAACAGTTTCGCAACTGTCGTTTTTCCTGTTCCTCTAGGGCCACAAAAAAGATACGCATGAGACATTTTATTCATCTTGAGTGCGTTCTGTAAGGTTTGAACAATATGTCTTTGACCAACCACTGTATCAAACGAATGAGGTCTGTAAGTTCTATACAAAGCTTTATATGTCATAAGTTCCTCTTGAGCCTTATTATATCAAAAAGAGAGCCCTCATTACAGAAAGACCCTCAGATTTACGTTTCGATTTTCTTGTTTCTTTTTGACGCAAAGAAGGATTTTAATAAACTTGAACATTCTTCATCTAAGATCCCAGAAATCACCTTAGGATAATGATTAAATCCTTTAATTAAAGTTAAATCATATAATGATCCTAAACTCCCTCCTTTAGGATCAGAAGCACCATAAACAATGGTATCTACACGAGATAGAATACTGACACCTGTACACATGGTACATGGCTCTAAGGTTACATATAGAATCGCTCCATCTAAATGCCACGTCCCTAGTTTTTCACACGCTTCACGGATGACTAAGCTTTCTGCATGTGCATCTGCTTGTTGAGAAGTCTCTCTCAAGTTATGTGCTTGCGCAATGACAACACCATTCAAAACAAGAACCGCTCCAATGGGAACTTCGTCTTTTATAAATGCTTTTTGAGCCTCTTGTAAGGCTAAAGCCATATACGTTTCGTGTTTGGATAGGTTCATGTTATAAAAAGGCTGCCGCACATGCTAGAGCCTCTTAAGGCTGCTGTCTTCCGACCCTGACCTGGTTTGATGGATTGCATTGCGGCAGCGAGTTAATTATACACAAAACTAGATAGACACTTCAATGTTTCACGTGAAACTATTTCTTAGGAACCAATCGTTCTTTGCCACCCATATAAGGTCTTAAAGCCAAAGGAACTGAGATACTTCCGTCCGCATTTAGATTGTTTTCCAAGAAAGCAATCAACATACGTGGTGGAGCCACCACTGTATTATTTAAAGTGTGCGCAAAGTATTTACCCTTCTCACCTTGAACACGTATTTGCAATCTTCTGGCCTGTGCATCTGTTAGGTTTGAGCAACTTCCGACTTCAAAATACTTCTGTTGTCTTGGGCTCCACGCTTCAACATCCACTGACTTACTCTTTAAATCCGCCAAATCACCCGAACAACACTCCAATACACGTACAGGAATATCCAATGAGCGGAAGAAGTCGACTGAATTTTTATAGAGAATTTCAAAATACTTTTGAGAATCTTCAGGTTTACACACCACAATCATCTCTTGTTTCTCAAATTGATGGATGCGATAAACACCGCGTTCTTCAATTCCATGTGCCCCGACTTCTTTTCTAAAACACGGAGAATAACTGGTATAGAGATAAGGTAAGTCCTTCTCTTCGAGAATGGTATCAATAAACTTTCCAATCATTGAATGTTCACTGGTACCAATGAGGTAGAGATCTTCACCTTCGATTTTATACATCATATTTTCCATTTCAGAAAAACTCATAACACCCGTAACAACTTCAGAACGAATCATATAGGGAGGAATTACATAGTCAAATCCACGATCAATCATAAAATCGCGTGCATAACTTAAAATCGAGGAATGTAGTCGCGCAACATCACCAATTAAATAATAGAACCCATTTCCACTTACCTTACGCGCCGCATCCAAATCTACGCCTGCAAATCTTTCCATAATATCAATATGGTAGGGTACATCAAATTCCTTAAGGGTAGCTTCACCCTCACGGTAGCGCTCAACGTTCTCTTTATCATCCTTCCCTAAAGGGACCGTAGGGTCAATGATATTAGGGATCAGAAGCATCCGTTGACGTATTTCAGCCAACAATGGATCTTCTTTTGCTTCCAATTCGGCCAATTCCACAGCTAAAGACTGTACTTTTTGTTTGGTTAACTCAGCCTCATCTTTTTTGCCTTGCCCCATCAAAACACCAATTTCTCTGCTGAGTTTATTGCGTAACCCTCTTAAATCATCTGCTTTTGTTTTAGTTTGTCTAAATTGTGTATCGAACGCTAAAACTTCATCCACAAGATTTAGCTTACTGTGTTGAAATTTCTTCTCCATATTTTGTTTAACTAACTCTGGATTCTCTCTGACAAAATTAATATCTAGCATTTGTTTTCTCCTTACAAATAAAAAACGTCCAACGAAGGGACGATTACCGTGTTGCCACCCTATTTATATGTTTCACATGAAACATATCACTCAATGGGATAACGGACCAGCCGGAAGGGTTACTTCACTCAGGGGTGGAATTCAAGTTTGTCTCGTGTTTTCACCAAGCACACGTCTCTAATTAAACCAACTTGATTAGTCCCGTCTAACGTTTATAGGGTCATTGTATCTAAGTGTGCTTTACCCTGTCAAGATAAGCTCAAAACTATAAAAGAAAGAGTGTCGATTATTCGACACTCTCAGTGACTTCTTCTTCATTCTCAATTTCTTTTTCAACTACAGCTACTGTATTAAGATATTGTTCCTCAGTAACGTTAATCAAGCGAACGCCTTGGGTACTTCTACCATAGACACCTACTTTTTCTAAAGAGATACGAATGATTACCCCTGCATCCGTCACCATCAGAAGATCTTCATCTCCTTTTACAGCCTTAAGTTCAACCAAAGGACCATTCTTATCGGTGATATTGATGGTTTTAACCCCTTTAGCACCTCGATTGGTTAGACGATACTCTGAGAGTTCAGATTTCTTTCCATACCCTTTTTTAGTAATGGATAAGATGTAGGAACCTTCTTTATCCGTCGCTACCCCAATGGCTTGGCTTCCATCGACATTAAATCCACGTACACCACTGGCGTTTCTTCCCATGGCACGTACATCACTTTCGTTAAATCGAACTGCTTTACCATTCGAACCTGCGATGATAATTTCATCCGAACCAGACGTTAATTTAACAGCTAAGAGCTCATCGTCTTCTTTGAGTGAGATTGCAATCTTACCGGTTTGACGAATGGATACAAATTCATTGACATGAACCCGTTTTACAATCCCAAGTCGCGTCACAAAGAAGAGATATTCAGATTCAGCCTCAGGACTCACAGAAACCAATGCTTTAATTGTTTCGTCTTTATCCATATTTAAGAGATTTACCACAGGTATTCCCTTGGAAATACGACTGGCGGAAGGAATACGGTATCCCTTCATGCGATAAACACGGCCTAGGTTTGTGAACAACAATAGGTGATCATGAGAATTCATCGTAATGAATTGATTCACCACATCATCCGCATGAACACTCATGCCCTTAACACCTTTTCCCCCTCTATTTTGAGTGCGATAGGTGTCAACGGTGGTGCGTTTAATATAACCGCCCATGGTCATGGTGACCACTACATCTTCTTTAGGAATTAAATCTTCATCTTCCATATCAAAATCAGATTCAATAATCTCAGAACGTCTTGGATCATTAAAACGACGTTTAACTTCAAGTAATTCGTCTTTGATGATAGCTTGTACACGAACTTGATTCGCTAAAATATCCTTATAGTCTTCAATCATCCGAATTAATTCTGTATACTCTTCTTCGATTTTGTTACGTTCAAGACCTGTTAATCGACGTAAACGCATTTCAAGAATTGCTTTAGCTTGGATATCACTTAATCCAAACTGCAACATCAATCCATTCATCGCCTCAGCATCATCCTTGCTGGCGCGAATTAAAGCAATGATCCGATCAATATTATCTAAGGCGATTCGTAATCCCTCTAAGATATGAGCTCTTTCTTGAGCTTTGGTTAAATCAAACTGTGTACGACGACGAACAACCTCAATTTGGTGAGTAATGTAGAACTCAAGCACTTCTTTTAAATTCAATTGTTTAGGTGCACCTTCAACCAAAGCTAAGGTATTCACACCAAAGCTAGATTGTAAGGAAGTCATGCGATACAACTGATTCAACACAACTTCAGATTGAACATCACGACGTAACTCAATAACAACACGAATGCCTTCGCGGTTCGATTCATCACGCAAATCAGTAATTCCATCAATCAGTTTTTCGCGTACTAAGGCTGCAATTTTCTCAACCATCATCGCTTTATTCACTTGATAAGGAATTTCGGTGACGATAAATTGTTTTTTACCATTTGGTAGCTCTTCAGTATCCACTTTAGAGCGCATCACCACAGATCCACGACCTGTCTCAAATGCTTGTTTAATCCCTAAACGACCTAAAATATACGCACCTGTCGGGAAATCAGGTCCAAAGATATAAGATTCCATCAACTCTTGAATGGTAATCTCAGGATTTTCCATTATAGCGATGGTCGCATCAATGGTTTCACCTAAGTTGTGCGGTGGAATATTGGTAGCCATCCCAACTGCGATTCCCGTTGAACCATTGACCAACATATTAGGGAAACGAGCCGGCATAACAACAGGTTCACTTTCCTCACCATCATAGTTATCAATAAAATCAATGGTATCCTTGTTGATATCTCGTACCAATTCCATGGCGATTTTAGACATACGCGCTTCGGTATAACGCATCGCAGCAGCCCCATCCCCATCAACAGAACCAAAGTTTCCATGTCCATCCACTAACATATAGCGATAAGAAAAATCTTGGGCCATACGAACCATGGTTTCATAGACAGCGGTATCTCCATGAGGATGATATTTACCAATAACTTCCCCGACGATACGGGCTGATTTTTTATGGGGTTTATCACTGGTCATCCCTAAATCATTCATCGCAAACATGATGCGACGATGAACTGGTTTTAACCCATCTCTTACATCTGGTAATGCACGTGCAACAATAACACTCATCGCATAATCCAAGAATGATGTCTTCATTTCCGAAGAAATATTGATCTGATTTATCTTGTCATATTGATTTTCATCCATCTTACATTCCTCCTTAAATATCTAAATTCTTAACGAAATGGGCATTCTCTGTAATGAAGTTACGACGAGGTTCAACCTCATCTCCCATCAACATATCAAAGACCATATCTGCTTCCATCGCATTATCAATGGTCACTTGATTTAAGATGCGTACAGCTGGATCCATCGTGGTTTCCCAAAGTTGTTCAGCATTCATTTCACCTAAACCTTTATAACGTTGAATGTTAAATTTATCGCCGATTTCAGCCTTGATTACCTCAAGTTCAGCATCGTTATAGGCATATTTTTCCATATTCCCCTTAGAAATCTTATAGAGGGGAGGTTGTGCAAAATAAATATATCCACCTTCAATGACCGGTTTTAAGAAACGATAGAAGAAGGTGAGTAATAAGGTACGAATATGCGCACCATCTACGTCCGCATCGGTCATAATGACAATTTTATGATATCTTAGTTTATTTAGATCCATTTCATCGCCTATCCCACACCCAAACGCCGTCAACATCGATCGTATTTCATTGTTGTCAAAAATTTTATGAATTCTTGCTTTTTCAACATTAATAACTTTACCCCTCAAAGGTAAAATGGCTTGAAACTCACGATTACGACCCAACTTAGCACTTCCACCCGCTGAATCTCCTTCAACCAGATAGATTTCACAGAGTTGAGCGTCTTTGCTGGAACAATCCGCCAATTTACCAGGCAATGAACTAATTTCTAACGCACCTTTACGACGCGTTAATTCACGCGCTTTCTTAGCGGCTAAACGCGCTTTTGAAGCAATGACCGCTTTATCTACCACAATTTTAGCTGCGGCTGGGTTTTCCATCAAAAAGCGTTCTAATTGTTCTGAAAATACACTGGATACAATCTTTCGTACTTCACTGTTCCCAAGTTTGGTCTTTGTTTGTCCTTCATATTGAGGATCAGGGTGTTTAACAGAAATAATGCCTGTTAACCCTTCACGGACATCTTCCCCTTGTAAAGCTTCTTCATCTTTTTTAATTGAACCATTATCCTTAGCGTATGAATTAATGACACGTGTTAAGGCTAAACGGAATCCCTCTTCATGTGTTCCACCTTCGTGGGTGTTGATGTTGTTGCAGAAGGAATAGATGTTTGGGACGTAACCATCGTTATATTGGATGGCCACTTCGACTTGAATACCCTCTTCTTCCCCTTCACAATAAATTACTTCTGGATGAATGGGCATTTTGTTCTTATTGATGTAGCTGACATACTCTTGGATACCCCCTTTATAGAGGTATGAATAAAAACTTGGATCATGTCGTTCATCTGTAAAATCAACCCGAATATTTTTATTTAGGAATGCCAATTGTTGTAGACGATCTTTGAGTGTGGCGTGGTCATATTCGGTTGTTTCTGTAAAGACCAAAGGATCTGCTTTGAAAATAACAATACTACCGTGTCTATCTGTATCTCCAATAATTTTGAGATCTTCAACTGCGGTTCCACCTTTTTCAAAACGCATGAAATAGATTTTCCCATTTAAATGTACATAAACTTCAAGATATTCAGACAAGGCATTAACCACGGAAGCACCAACCCCATGGAGTCCACCAGACACTTTATAAGCGCCACCGCCAAATTTACCCCCTGCATGCAAGACAGTAAAAATGGTTTCCACTGAGGATTTACCTGTTTTTTCGTGGATCCCAACAGGCATCCCACGACCATTGTCTTCAACAGTACAAATGTTGTTTTTATCAATCTTAACTTTAATGTGATCCGCATGACCCGCTAAAGCTTCATCAATGGCGTTATCTACTATTTCCCACACCAAGTGGTGTAATCCTCTTTGAGAGGTAGACCCAATATACATCCCTGGCCGTTTACGTACGGCTTCTAGTCCTTCTAAGACTTGGATGTCTTGGGCTGTATACGAATGTTCTACAGGTTTATTCATGGATGTTGCTCCTTTTCTGTGACTGTGCCTTGATGTACTTCATAAATCAAGACTTTATCTTTAAGCCACAAATCAATATCTTCAATATCGGTTGTGGTAATCAATGTTTGAGTGTTCTGATGCAATACTTTATACAAGGCTTCTCTTCGTTTGGCATCCAATTCACTAAAGACATCATCTAGTAATAAGATTGGACGTTGTCCTGTTATATCTTGTACCACTTCAAGTAATGCGCACTTAAGCGCAATCACAACCAATCTTTTTTGACCTTGTGAAGCGACATCTTGAACCACTTGACCTTCTAACTTGAATGTCAAATCATCTCGATGAACCCCCACATGGGTCATCTTAAACACCTTATCTCTCTCTAAACTTCGTTGGTATTTATCAATCAATTTATTTTTTAGATCCACAAACCCATCTACAGGCCCGCTATAGCCCAATTCCAAAGATTGTGAAGATAGAGCTAGACGCTGATAAAACCCTTCAAATTTAGCGTCTAAACGCTCAATAAAGGCCGCCTTGAGTTGAATCAATTCAACTTGAACCTCAATCATCTGAGAAGTTAATACTTCTAAATAAGCATCATCTATCCCCTTCTCCTTAAGATACGCATTTCTTTCCTTTAAAATTTTCAAATAACGCGTTAAGAGTTCCATATAAAATGGATTGATTTTACCCAACTCAACATCCACTAAACGACGCCTTGCTTTAGGGGAGGCATCAAAGAGTTCTAAGTCTGAGGGAGAAAAAATAATCGCATTCATTTTTCCAATAAATTCACTACTCTTCTTTAAAGGTTGATTTTGGTAAAACAATGTTTTGCCTTTTGGATGAATCACAGCCTTAAGTTGAATCTCTATTTCAGATTCTATCCACGCTTTGGTTTGGGCAAACTCCTGACCGTGACGAATACAAATTTGTTCATCAGAGACACGATGAGAACGACCTGTTGATAATAGGTAAATCGCTTCAAGTATACTGGTTTTTCCTTGGGCGTTTTCACCCACAAAAACAGTGATATCAGAACCGATTTTCAAATCCAACGTTTCATAGTTTCTAAAATTTCTTAAAGCTAACTGCAGAAGTTTCATTGTTCGATGGTATAGGTTTTTCCTTCAACACTGACGCGATCACCTGGATATAACTTACGTCCACGGCGATCTTCATGTTCACCATTAACAGTTATTTTAAGTGTTTTTACAGCAATTTTTGCTTGCCCGCCAGAGTCAATCCAATCTGTCATTTTTAAGACCTGTCCTAGAGTGACAAAAGGCGTTGTAATACGTAACATTTTAAACCTTCTTTCTGCATAAAATACAGCCTAATTATACCATAAAAAAACACCCTTTTTTCAGGGTGTTTTATGGTTTAAGAATAGGTTCTAACAGGTAAGATCAGTTGGAGTATAGAATCATCATCTACGTTTCGAATAATGAACGGTTTCATCTCTCCACTAAACTCAATTTTAATGATAGATCCATTCAACACTCGTACCGCATCAAACACATATCTTCCACTAAAAGAAATCTCAAGTGGATTACCTTTGTATTTAATCGCTGAGATTCTTTCTAAAGAAGATCCAACTTCTTGAGATTTACTAGAAATTAAAACTTCTTGATCGTTGGCAGTCAATTTAATGATTGAGATACCTTCACTTTTAATAAACGAAGCACGATCAATCGCATTTAACACATCACGACTATCAATGGTTAACTCATACAAGAATTCAGTCGGAATTAATCGACCTGTTTCTGGGTACATACCATCAATCAAACGTGTTTGAATAACGGTGTTATCAATCCAGAATTGAGCTTTTTTATCACTTACACACACCAAGACTTTTTCATCTCTTTCGATGGTCTTCGCAACTTCACCTAAACTCTTAGCAGGGATGGTAATGTTGAAACTATTGGTAGAATCTAAAACAACCGATTTTTTAGCTAAACGGAAGCTATCTGTCGCAACACATTCTAAAGTAGATCCTTCACTCTTAAAGTTAACCCCTGTTAATACAGGTCGAGTTTCTTTGTCGCTTGTTGCAAAACTTGTTTGTGTAATAATTTTTAACAAAACATCCGCATCAATTTCAAATTGCTTGGTTGGCATTGAAAAATCAATTGCTGGATATTCAGATGATTTCATTCCGTTGATGTTAAATTCAGCAGAATGTCCACTAATTTTTGTCAAAGAACCATCTACCACTTCTACAGTAATTTCATCCGCATCAATTTTACGGACAATTTCCAAAATATATTTCGCCTCAATAACAATTGAACCCACACTTTTAATTTCTAAGGCATGGTCAGTATTTTCAGCTTTAATCACTTTTTGGATAGAGACATCAGAATCACTACCTGTTAAACATAACTCATCTTGTTTAACTTCAATTTTGATCCCAGTTAACCATGGAAGGGGTGAATTAGAAGATACCGCTCTAGATACAACAGATAATGCATTAAAGAACACGCGCTTTGAAATTCTGAAATTCATAAGATAGGCCTCCTTGTGTATTTAGGGAATTATTACTACTATAGCTGTTGATATTGTGTAAAACTCTTTAAAAGCTTTATATTCAACACTATTTTATCATTTTAGGCTGTGAATTAAAAGTGGAATGATGTGGATAACTTAAGTCTGATTTATGAGTTTCTCCAATTCTATAATTGCTTGTTTGAAATTCAGATCAGATTTTAAGTTTTGTTCTACTTTATCACAGGCATTAATGACAGTAGAATGATCTCTTTTACCAAATTCTTCTCCTATTTTTATAAAGGGAAGATCTAGAAATTTACGACAGAAGTACATAGAAATGTGTCGTGCTGTGGCGATATTTTTTGTTCTTGAGTTTGAGACTAATTGTTGTTTAGTTAAACCATAATAATCTGAAACAACGCGTTTGATTTTATTCACAGATATTTCGTTTTTATCACTGGAATTAGAAGTACCTTTAAAGGCATTTAAAGCTACTTTAAAATCAATCGTTTCACTTCCGCTAAAGTTAATGGAATAAAACAATAAACGATTTAAGGCGCCTTCTAAATTTCTAACATCCTTTGAATAATTTGTAGCAATATAAGCTAACGCTTCATCATCAACAAAATCAGGATTAACAGACTGTGTTTCAAGTCTAAATTTTAAAATAGCTAAAGATGTTTCAAATTCTGGAGAATCCATACCAACCGATAAACCAGAGGCAAAACGACTAATCAAACGTTCTTCTAAGCCTTTAATTTCGGATGGATTGCGATCACTTGTTAAAACAATTTGTTTCTTTTTGTTGGCGAGTTCATTAAATATATTAAAGAACACTTCATGAGACTTCTCTTTTCCAGCTATAAATTGAATGTCATCCATTAATAAAATATCCAATTGATTCATTCTTTGTTTAAATTGCTCAATAGAATTATCTTTAATAGAATTAACGACCGCAGTCACAAAATCCATGGTTGAAGTATAAAAAACACGTTTACTTGGATCGTTAGTTTTTATATAGTTTCCAATCGCATTTAATAGATGTGTTTTCCCAAGTCCTGAATTTCCAAAGATAAAAAGTGGTGTATAGAACTTTCCTGGCGTATAAGCACACGCTAAAGCAGCTGAATGTGCCTCTTTATTGCTAGGTCCTACGATAAAATTATCAAACGTATATTCATATAAGACATTATCTTCTTCGGTAAGGGGTGCTTGCGATATAATTTCGTTTTTTAGAACACTCCCTTCAGATTGGAGTTGAATTTCGCAGGTAATGGGGTGATTCACCAACTGTGCTAATGTTTCCTGGATCAAATCAACCTTCTGGGTCAAAATCATCTTTTGTAAATTTGTAGGAACGGCAACAACTGCTTTTATATCATTGATAAAAACCAAAAAAGACTCATCAAAATAGGTTTCATAAACCAACCGGCCAATTGAAAGGTCCTCTTTTAAAATATTTTTAGCTTTAGACCACAAATCGTTATAGTAATATTCAACACCAGTCATAGCTACAACCCCTTCTAGTGTTCTCATTTTACCTTTAATTAGCGACTTATAGACAGTAAAATTACTATCCACAAACTTATAAACAAAATGTGTGTTAGTAATGGCTTTATTTATAAGGTATTTTAAGAGTTATCCACAGTTATCCACAACTTTTGCTGAGCTGTGGATTGGGTATAAGTTAGACACAATCCATTGTTTGTGGGCTCTGTGGAAAAGTTTACCACGATGGGTGACTTATACACCCAGAGGAAAGTGCCTTAAAATCTTTATTTAAAGGCTAATTTGAGTTTATCCACACATTCACAAATAGGTGGAAAAGTAGAAACAATTGAATGTGATGAAATGAGTGACTTATCCACAGTTACTTAATGTGTATAACAATGTAAATTGTTTCAAAATGTTTATAACTTTTAAAAAGACGCACAAAAGCTTAAATTGAGAAAAATTTTCCTATAAAAAGTTGATTAGATTGATTTAAAAAGGTCATTTAATCCTTATTATTAGCTGAAAAATTTAGATCTTCATAAAGTGTAGAATCTTCTTAAAATCCCTATTTCAAGATAATTATTGACTTAACTAGACCCATTCGCTATAATCAAGTAGCAATTGCTCAATATTGTCAATAAAGAATTGGAGGTGGCGCTTGTGAAAAGAACGTATCAACCGAGCAAAAGAAAACACCAAAAGGTCCACGGTTTCAGAGCCCGAATGAAAACAGTCGGAGGCCGAAAAGTTTTGGCCCGACGTCGTGCCAAAGGCAGAGAGGTTTTGTCGGCATAAAAGTCACCTGAGGGTGACTTTTTTCTTATTATGAAAAAGCTGTATCGAATCAAAAAGAACGAAGAATTTCAACGTATATTACACATTCGGCATTTTGTAAGTTTGCCCAATTACACCTTATACTTTGCCACCAAAAGAGAAGCTATCGGTCGATTTGGCATCTCAGTGGGTAAGAAACTTGGAGGTGCTGTAGAGCGCAACAAGGTTAAACGTCAAATTCGTATGATGATTCAAGAATTAAGTGATTTTAGAGAAGAATTTGATGGAGTCATCTTAGTTCGTTCTGCTTATCTGACCAAGTCTTATGAACAAAATAAAAAAGATTTGGAAAACTGTCTTAATAAAGTTAGAATAAAGGTGCGAAAAAACACACAAGGAGAATTGAATGAAAAAGCTTCTTAAATATAAAAAGATAGGATTAGCCTTAGGTTTGTTGTTTGTACTTACAGCTTGTACAAATGTGATTGATCCTGTAACGAAACAAGTTATGGTAGACAAAATTATTTCTTTGGACACAACGATGGCATCTATTTTTGCCAGTGAAAGTTGGTTCTCAGCGATCTTTGTTTATCCAATCTCTCAAGCGATCAACTTCCTTAATCAATATGTAGGCGTATTCCTATCCATTACGTTGGTTACGGTTGCTATTAAACTATTAACTTTAGGGCTCACTGTTAAATCTACAGTTGCTTCTCAAAAGATGCAGATGATTAACCCTGAACTCAAACGTATCCAAGATAAATATGCGGGTAAAACTGACAATCAATCTAAAATGCAAATGGGCCAAGAAATGAATGCGTTATATTCTAAAAACAACATCAATCCATTTGGTGCTATCTTGGTTATGTTTATTCAATTCCCAGTCATCATTGCAATGTACCAAGCGGTTCAACGTGCCAGTGCTGTGGTGAATGGATCTTTCTTTGGGAGCAGTCTTCAACTCACACCGTTAGGTGCATTTAATGAAGGCATCTATGTCTTCATGGTCATCTTCGTATTGATGGGTGTTTTCCAATTCATCTCCATGAAACTTCCAGTATGGCTACAAAAACGTCATGCACCTAAAGTGGTTACACATCCTGGTGAAAAGAAGAAATCTTCTGGTCCAAATATGGAAGTCATGATGTATTCATCGATCGTGATGATTATGGTCTTGGCCATCAATTGGCCTACCGCAATGTCTCTTTACTGGTTGGTAACTTCAATCGCACAAGCTGCACAAACCGTCTTTATTCAATACAAATACATCACACCTAATGCAGGTAAATAAGCATGAAAACTTATACAGGAAAAACGATCGAAGATTGTTTGGCTCAAGCTGCAGCTGAAAAATCTTTAAAAGTAGAAGACTTAACTGTCTTCAGTAAAGAAGAAAAGAATGGATTCTTAGGTTTTGGGAATCAAGTCATCGCTGAAATTTATGGCATAAGTGATGTTTTAGATTTTCTTTATGAGTACCTCAACACCTATTTCAACAACGTTGATTTGAAAGCTGAAGTGACAGTAGGTCAAGATGAGAATGGTATAAAGGTGATGTTGAATGCTGAAAACAATGCGATCTTAATTGGTAAGAATGGTCAAACCCTACAAGCCATTAATACGGTTGTAAGAGGCGCACTCAATTCTCACTTCAAACGTCATTTTAGTATCTTAGTAGACATCAATAACTATAAAGTTGATCGGTATGACAAGGTCATCGCGATGGCCTCACGCATTGCGAAAACAGTACAACGTACCAAGATTGCAGCAACCTTAGATCCAATTCCCAATGATGAACGTAAGGTCATCCACCAATTCTTGAGTGAAATGAAAAACATCCGTACTGAGAGTGTTGGCGAAGGCGCAAATCGTCGTTTAAAGATTATTTATGATCAGGACAAAGCTTAGGAAACTAAGCTTTTTTTATTCCTTCATGTATAATGATTTTGATGAAATTAATTGTAGGTTTAGGAAATCCTGGAAAGCAGTATGAGAAAACTCGGCACAATGTCGGATTTATGGTTTTAGATGCACTCTTTAAAGCATTCAATCTTAAACCACAAACAAAGTTTAAAGGTGAGTTTGCTCAGGTGATTCTTAAAGGTGAAACCATCTTACTCCTTAAACCTCAAACCTTTATGAATTTATCAGGGGAATCTGTCCACTTAGTGAAGGATTTTTATAAGATTGAAGATCAGGACATTCTTGTCATCTACGATGATCTAGATTTACCGGTGGGTAAACTTAGACTGCGTGAAAAAGGGAGTTCTGGTGGACACAATGGAATCAAATCAATCATTCACCATCTTCATCACCAAGATTTTAAACGTCTAAGAATCGGGATTGATAAGGATAACTTTATCCCCACAGCGGATTATGTCTTGGGTAAATTTACCAAAGCGGACAAAGGTCCTTTAGAGAATGCTTTACAGAGAGCAGTGAACGCTTGTATCGAGTTTCCTACAATGTCATTTGTCGATCTCATGACACGTTACAACACAGCAGAATGAAAGAAATACTCAAACAATTAAGCTCCCATCCACTCATTCAAGACTTTTCAATTGGAAAAGTCTCTTTTTCACATTTATCCCTTACACAAGAAGCGTTATTGATCGCTTCCAGTTACCAATCTAAACCTAGACCTATGGTCATCATTAAATCAAATCTCTACCAAGCTCAACAACTCCACGAAAAGATTCAATTTTGGCTTGAAGATCAAACCGTTCTATACCCAGTGGAAGAATCTTTTAGAGTGGAGGCCATTGCTGCATCTCCTGAAATTAATGTGATAAGAATGGAAACTTTATCGCGCTTAACCCATGAACCTAATTTAATCTGTGTGACCCATTTAGGGGCAGCTCTACGCTACACACCATTACCCTCTTTCTTTAAGGAACAAGATATCTATCTTACCCTTAATCAAACAATACCCCTCAAAGAATTAAATCAGAAATTGAGAATGCTAGGATACACAGAGACTTTAAAAGTAGATCAACCCAACTGTTTTGCGACCCGAGGGGGGATTGTCGATATCTATCCAAATAATGCTCAAACACCCATTCGTATCGAATTCTTTGACCAAGATATAGAAAGCATTCGTGCTTTTGATGTTTCAACCCAAAGAACAACACAACAATTAGAAAACATTCATATTCAACCTTCCAGCGATTTGATTTATACAGAGGAAGAATGCTTAGAAATTGAAATCGCCACCCACAAGCTTCTAGAACTTGAAAAGCGACATAAATCTCAAGACTTCATCCTGGAATTAGAAGCTGCACTTCAAGCAGATTTAGAACTCATCAGGCATCACATTAAAGAAAATCATCTGGCTCGATATCGTGTGTATTTATCTAAACCGGGTCATTTACTTCGATATTTTGACCGGCCAACCGTGTATTTATCAACCACTGAAGATTTAGAAGAACACGCCAAACGACTTAAAGAAGAAACGTTAGACTATTTGGTTGAACTTAATCAATCCGCCAAAGCTTTACCAACGTTTGATATATTACAGGATCTTAGTACATTACTCGCAGGACTCAATCGAGTGGATTTTCATCGCTTTGAAACCAAAGGACAAGCTCATAAACTTCCTTTTAGGGAATTGGATATCCCTCAAGAAAGTCTTCTGCAACATGCGAAGAATATGAAAGTTTTGATTGAAACCAAACAAGTCATCTGTTGTCTTAAAGAACATGAGATTAAACAACTCTTGCCTCTTTTAGTAGATCTGCATATTCCTTATTCCATGCGTTACAAAGATAAAAGCAATCAACTCATCATCTTGAATCAAGATTTAGATGAAGGATTTGAATTGTTGGATGCGAAGATTTTGGTTTTAAGTTCGAAAGAACTTTTTAACCATAAAGTTCATGTTGGGAAATACCAAACCAAATTTAAAGAGGCAGAAAGCCTTCACAGTTATACCGAACTTCAAAAGGGAGATTATGTTGTTCACCACCAATATGGGGTTGGACAATACATGGGATCCTTGACCAAAGAGATTGAAGGAATTCACAGAGATTTCTTACACATCGTCTTTAGAAATGACAGTAATCTTTATGTTCCTTTAGAACAGTTTCAATTGGTACGTAAGTTTGTTTCACGTGAAGGAGTGGTGCCTAAACTCAATACGTTAGGGACTAAAGATTGGCAAAAGACCAAACAAAAAATCAAAGACAGTGTACGCGATATTGCCGATCGTTTAATAACCCTCTATGGGGCTCGCGAACAAGACATCGCCTATGCATTTGGACCAGATAATGCCCTCCAAAAAGAATTCGAAGATGAATTTGAGTATCCATTAACCCAAGATCAAGCCACCGCCATAAATGACGTTAAAAGAGATATGGAAAGTACAAAACCCATGGATCGACTGTTGTGTGGAGATGTTGGATTTGGTAAGACAGAAGTCGCCATTCGTGCTGCTTTCAAAGCCATCAGTGAACATAAACAAGTTGCTTTCTTATGTCCTACCACAGTTCTTTCTCAACAGCATTTCAGAACATTTTCTCATCGCTTTGAAAATTTTCCAGTTAATATTGCAGTGCTCAATCGTTTCGTGCCAGATGGTCATGTCAAAGAGATTATAAAAGGTGTGAAAAATGGCCAGATTGATATTGTGATTGGAACCCATCGCATCTTATCCAAAGATATGAATTTCAAAGATCTAGGATTATTGGTTATCGATGAAGAACAACGATTTGGGGTAGAACATAAAGAAAAAATCAAAGAAGTAAGACAAAGTGTCCATGTCTTATCGTTAAGTGCGACCCCCATTCCTAGAACGCTTCAAATGTCTTTAGTGGGTGTTCGTTCCCTCTCTCAACTTGAAAGTCCTCCGATGAATCGATTACCGGTTTTAACCTATGTTATCGAGAAGAATCAAAACGTCATTAAGGAAGTTATTCAACGAGAATTATCACGAAATGGACAAGTCTTTTATCTTTACAATAATGTGGCGGATATTCATAGTATTGCGATGAAGATTCAACAAGATATTCCAGCTGCGAAAGTAGGCATCGCACATGGACAAATGCATCGGGATGACATCGAAGATGTGATGCTTCAGTTTACCCACAATCAACTCAATGTTTTAGTATGTACCACCATCGTAGAAACAGGGATTGATATTCCCAATGCCAACACCATGATCATCGATCGTGCAGACATGTTTGGCCTATCTCAACTCTATCAAATCAAAGGACGCGTAGGTCGTAGTGATCGTCTAGCCTATGCCTATTTGATGTATCACCCCAGAAAACAACTTACAGAGTTAGCTCAAAAACGGCTACAATCCATTAAAGAATTCACTGAATTAGGCTCAGGGTATAAAATTGCGATGCGTGATCTTACCATTCGTGGAGCAGGCGAAATGTTGGGAGACATGCAATCAGGTTTCATCGATACCGTTGGGATTGACATGTATATTGAAATGCTTCAACAAGCCATTCAAGAAAAAAGAACAGGTATACGCCATGAGGAACAAGAACCTCAAATTAAACAAGCCCTTGGCATCGATGGTTATATCCCACAGCAGTTCCAACCCAATGATTTTGAGAAACTCTCACTCTATCAACGCATCGATGCATCTAAAACACAAACAGAACTTGTAGAGTTATTAGAAGAAACCAAAGACTTATATGGTAAGTTACCTAAATCAGTCACCCTTCTCTTTGAAAAGAAGCGGTGGGAGATGTTGTTAACGTCCCCTTTTATTCAAAGTTTTAAAGAGGCCAAACAAAGTATCCAACTACACTTTACTCAAGAATGGTCAAGTCAAATTGATGGCGTTAAATTCTTTGAGATGATCTCAAAGCTATCTAAAGAAATAACGCTTAAATACACAGGTGGGAATATTGTTGTACTCATCCCTAAAACAGATGAATGGTTACAATTAGCCAATACACTCATCGAAAATACCAGTCATCTTCCTATGAAAGGAGCTTAAACATGAGAATTGATCAATATTTAAAAATAGCGCGCATTGTTAAAAAAAGACCAGTTTCAAAAGCGTTAGCTCAACAAGATCGTATCTTGATTAATGGAAAAGTCGCTAAACCTTCTTCAGAAGTTAAAATCAATGATGAAGTTGATTGTTTCTTTGGGCATCGTCATTTGAAAGTGAAAGTTTTACTCATCGTTGACCACATCAAAAAGTCTCAAGGATTAACGTTATATGAGGTTATTCTAGAAGAACGCATCTTACCCCAAAGTGAAAACTCAACTCAATAAGTTGATTTATGCGCTAAATCATTTATAATGGTGAAACATTCCTATGCCAAAACTAAAACCAAAACTAAAAAAAAGAATCATAAGTTTTCTCTTCTTAGGTGCCTCAGTATTCTTATTTAAACCAGTCATTGATGAAGTGGTTGATACGATTTTTTTGATTCAATCTATCAAAGAAGTTGAAGCTGAACTTGCCATCTTAGAAGCAGAAAATGGAAATCTACAAGCCCAAAAAACAAAACTTGAAGATCCAGAGTATGTGAAGAGTTATGCGCGAGCCACCTATATGTTAACCAAAGAAGGCGAACAGATTTACTACTTACCTAAAGCAGATGAGTGACTAAAAGAAGGATTTCCTTCTTTTTTTGTGTCTTGATGGTGCTTAAAACTAGATAATGATAAAATAGAGGCGCACACAAGGAGAAACTATGAACAGACCTGTTGTATTTGTGGTCATGGATGGTGTTGGACTATCCGATAATCGATATGGTAATGCTGTAAGCAATGCCAATACCCCGCATTTAAACCAACTCATGAAGGGTGCTTTTAGCTCAATAAAAGCGCACGGCTTAGCGGTTGGTTTACCCAGTGATGAAGATATGGGTAACAGTGAAGTAGGACACAATGCGATTGGATGTGGACAAATCTACAGCCAAGGCGCAAAGCTTGTGAATGAATCCATTGCGACAGGTGCGCTTTATACATCTGACACCTGGAAAGAAGTCACCGGAAATGCGAAGGCATCCACACTACATTTCATTGGGTTACTCTCAGATGGGAATGTTCATTCACACATTGACCACCTCATCTCGATGGTACGTCAAAGTAAGAAGGATGGTTTAAAGAAAGTAAGAATTCATATTTTACTTGATGGTCGTGATGTGCCTGAAACATCTGGCCTTATCTATATTGACCAATTGGAAACGGTCTTAAAAGAACTCAACGATCATAACTTTGACGCAAGAATCGCTTCAGGCGGAGGTCGTATGAAAGTTACGATGGACCGTTATGACGCAGATTGGTCGATGGTAGAAACAGGCTGGAAGACGCATGTTTTGGGTGAAGGTCGTCCATTCGCCAGTGCGAAAGAAGCTGTTGAAACCTATCGTGAAGAACTTAAACTATCCGATCAAAATCTACCCGCATTTGTGATTACTGAAAAAGGTCAAGCTGTCGGTAAGATTGTGGATGGAGATTCCGTGATCTTCTTTAACTTTAGAGGCGATCGAGCCATTGAAATAACCAAAGCGTTTGAATACGATAAATTGGATCAATTTGAACGTAGTTATCGACCCAATGTGGTCTATGCAGGAATGCTTCAATATGATGGAGATCTACAAATCCCCAAACGTTTCTTAGTCGCGCCGCCTCGCATTACACACACCTTATCAGAACTCCTAGTTAGAAATAACGTTAATCAATACGCCATCAGTGAAACTCAAAAATATGGTCATGTGACCTATTTCTGGAATGGGAATAAGACAGGCAAATTCAATGATGCTTTAGAAACCTATGTTGAAATTAAATCGGACTTAACCCCGTTTGAACAACGCCCTTGGATGAAAGCAGCTGACATTACCGATAAACTTATAGAAGCCATTGAATCTAAACACTACGGATTCTTACGGTGTAACTATCCTAATGGAGACATGGTTGGACATACAGGAGATTATGATGCCACCATTGTAGGGGTAGAAACGGTTGATTTAGAACTCAAACGCATTATGGAAGCTGTCGATAAAGTGAATGGTATCTTAGTGGTTACCGCAGATCATGGAAATGCGGATGAAATGTATGAGAAATCTAAAGATCCTAACGCTAAACCAAAAGCTAAAACCAGTCATACTTTAAATCCTGTACCTTTCTGTGTGTATGGAAAAGAAGTAAGCTTAAAGCAAGGGGATTATGGCTTGGCCAATATCGCCTCTACCATCACAGATCTTCTAGAACTCGAAAAAGATCCTATCTGGGAACCAAGTTTAATTGTATAAAATAAAAGAACCTGTCTTAGGACAGGTTCTTATCTTTCTTAGGACCTGGTAAGTTGAGTTGGTAGAAGCAAGCATCTAACCAATGACCAAACTTAAACCCAACATTTTGAAGGGTGCCACTTAACACAAAGCCTAGTTTTTCGTGAAGTCGAATACTAGAAACATTCTTAGAATCAATCACTCCAATGAGGGTTTTATAACCCTTTTTTGAGACATCATCAATCAAAGTATTCATCAAGACACGTGCAATGCCTTGTCCACGATAATCTTTATGAATATGCAGACTATGTTCTACCGTATAGAGATAACCAGGATTTTCTCTAAAAGGTCCATAGGTCGCAAATCCACAGATTGTATGGTCTCTTTCATAGACCCAAATGGGATATTTCTTACTTATTTTATCTTTGAACCAGGCTATTCGGATCTCTAGGGTTAGGGGTTCTTCACGATAGATGGCATCAGAGTTCAAAATAACTTCATTGGTAATCTCTAAAATACCTGCCACATCTTCAATCTTAGCCAGTCTAATCATAAGGTCTCCTTAAAGTGCTTAAGTTTATAAAGTAATGCGATGGTTTTCGCATCAGATAGTTCATCTTGCATGACTAAACTTTCTAATTCTTCATACGAATACGTTTTAACATTCAAGAATTCTTGCGGATCTAAGGCTTGACCTGTAAAGCGTGTTTGAGGGGCATAGTAGAGATAAATGATTTCAGTAAGATAGCCCACAGATGGATAAAGTTTACCTAAAGGATGAATCTTTAGGGCTTCATAGCCTGTTTCTTCTTTGAGTTCTCTAAGCGCTGCCTCTAAAGGATCTTCATGGGGCTCTAATTTACCAGCAGGAAACTCAATAATCTCAGTTTTAAAGGCATATCTAAACTGCTCAACCAAAAGAAATTCTCCTTTTTCATTGAGTGCAGCGATACAGACGCCTCCAGGATGGGTTACAACTTCACGTTTGGAGTGATTTCCATCCGGAAGCTCGATCTCATCTAAATAGACATCTACAATTCTTCCTTCATATTTTAGACTTGAGTTGAGTGTAGTTTCTTTGAGTTTCATACCATGAATCCTATGCATCAAAGTATAGCATAAGCCTCTATCTTCAACCCCAATAGACGTGGTGGATTTGCTATAATGAATAAACGAGGGAATGGCATGAAAAAAGGACTGTTTATCACATTTGAAGGACCCGACGGATCAGGCAAGACCACCGTTAGTACATATATTGCTTCGCAACTCATTCAATTGGGCTATCCAGTGGTACAAACACGCGAGCCTGGAGGGATTGAGATTGCTGAGCAGATTCGTCATGTCATCTTAGATCCTAAGAACACCGCTATGGATGAACGTACGGAAGCATTACTCTACGCAGCTAGTCGACGTCAACATCTCATTGAAAAAGTTTTACCTGCATTAGCTGAAGGCAAAATCGTCTTGTGTGATCGCTTTGTAGATAGTTCATTGGCTTATCAAGGGTATGCTCGAAAGATAGGTTTTAAAGAAGTATTAGCCATCAATGAATTCGCGATTGAAGGCCATTATCCTGATTTAACCATATACTTAGATTTGAGTGCAGAAGAAGGGCTAAAACGCATTAAACATCGTGAATTTTTAGATCGTTTAGACCAAGAACAACTCTCCTTTCACAGCGCAGTGGTCGACGGGTATCAAGAAGTACTCAAACAGTTCTCAGATCGAATTGTTAAAGTTTCCGCGACACAACCCTTAATCGCAGTTAAAGAAGAAGCATTTAAAGTTGTTTTAAAGAAAGTACAGGCTCATGTTTAAAGACATTTTAAAAGAACGTCAACCCATTGTTGAAAAGATCCTTTTTAATGCGCTCAAACACAAACAACCTTCCCATGCTTATTTATTTGTAGGTCCAAAAGGCTCTAAAATGCTTGAAAGTGCCAAACTATTTGCGCAAAGCTTGGTCTGTCCTCATGCCAATCCATGGGCCTGCGAAACCTGTGAATCATGTCTTAGAATTGAAGAAGGGGTGTATGCAGATCTAATCCTTTTAGACGGAACGCAAACCTCCATCAAGAAAGAAAATATTTTAGATCTTCAAGCCAAGTTTTCTAAAACAGCCTTAGAAGGCTATGGAAAGAAATTCTATATTATGAATGCCGCAGAAAATGCGACCCCTGAAGCCTTGAACAGTTTGCTCAAGTTCTTAGAGGAACCCAGTGGATACGATACCTATGCCATTCTGATTAGTGAAAAACCTGAGCGACTTTTAGAAACCATTGTTTCACGGTGCCAAACACTGAGCTTTAAAGCGCAAAACAGACAAGAACTTGAAGAAGAACTCTCGCATCATGAACAAGATGCCTATGAACTGCATTTAATAGCACAAATGGTGAATGATAAAGAAGAGATGTTGGAACTTCTCAACAGTGATCAATATAAACACAGTCTCAATTTATTTGGTGTTTTTATCGATGAATATACCAAGGCACCTTATCTGGGTGAACTCTTTCTTCAAAACCATTTATTGAAGAAAAAGGATCCAAGCATTGACCGAGCCAGTTTGACACTCTTCCTGACTATCGGTATGATGTTTTTCAAGGATGTTATGTTTAAAACACCAACAACCTCAAAAATATGGAAGAAACGCATGAATGATCTTCCAATTCATTTTAATACGTTAGTCGCCTTTACACTGTTTAACGACAGTATCCATAAGATTACCACCAACGCAAACCTCAGTCTTTTGATTGATGCGTTGCTTTACCAACTCAAGGAGGATGAAGCATGACAGAACAGACGTCAGCTTACAAATACGTATTCTCTGTGAATTTTTCTGGCAGTAAAAAAGCGTATAGTTTTGGAACCAACGAAGAGCATTTTGCCTTTGAGGATGCTGTCGTGGTTGAAACCATTCGTGGAATTGAATTAGGTGCCATTATCAGTGAAGCACGCTTAGCATCAGAAACGAAAGTTCATGGTGAATTAAAGCCCATCTTACGCAAAGCCACTCAACATGACTTAGAAGCGTATAAACGCAACAAAGATGAGTCTAAACATGCCTTAGAAGTTTGTGAAGCGACCATTAAGCGGCACAATCTAGAAATGAAACTAGTGAGTGCTGATTTTACTTTAGATCGCTCAAAAGTTGTTTTTATCTATGTGGCAGATGAACGTGTAGATTTCAGAGATCTTTTAAGAGAACTCTCTAGTTTATTGAAATGCAGAATTGAACTTAGACAAATTGGTCCACGTGATAAAGCCAAAATGGTAGGTGCCATAGGACCTTGTGGTCAAGAAACTTGTTGTTCAAGATTCTTAAACGAATTCGAAGTTGTTTCCATTAATATGGCTAAGAATCAATTGTTAGCCCTCAATATTCCTAAACTCTCAGGTCAATGCGGAAAACTGATGTGTTGTTTAAAGTATGAAGATGAAAACTATAAACAACTCCGTAAAGGTTTACCTAAACTGAATGAACAAATCAACTATGCAGGTAAAGTATTTAGAGTCGGCGGGATGAATGTAATTAGTCAAACCGCTAAACTAGAAAACCGAGAAGAAGTGCATTTCTTACCTTTCACTGAAGCCTTTAAAGATTTTAAAACCAAGGATGGTGAGACCCATGAAAAGGCAGAAAAGCTTCCAGAATGATTGCCCTAGTCTTTATTTAGTCGCAACGCCCATCGGTAATCTTGATGAGATGAGCTTAAGAGCGATTGATTGTTTAAAGACGGTACACATCATTGCTTGTGAAGATACACGAACGAGTTCAAAATTACTCAGTACTTTTGATATTCATACAAAACTCATTGCACATCATATGCACAATGAGAAAGACAGTGCCGAAGGCATTATAAAGCTCTTAGAAGCAGGTCAAAATATTGCGCTCATCAGTGATGCGGGCTTACCCTTGGTCAGTGACCCTGGGGCACACCTTGTAAGATCGGTCTTACAATCAGGTTTTAATGTGATTCCCATTGGAGTTGCCAGCGCAGCTTTAAGTGCCCTTATTGCGTCAGGATTAGAACCTGAACCTTTTCTGTTCTATGGGTTTTTACCTTTACAAGACAAAGAATTTACCCAAGAGGTGAATCAACTTAAAGCGTATCCCATGACCCTTATTTTCTATGAAGCGCCTCATCGAATAAAGAAGACACTCCTAAGATTACTGCCATTGATGGGGGATCGTAGAGCTTGTTTAGCCCGTGAATTGACTAAGATTCATGAAGAGTTCTTAAGAGGGACCATCACTGAATTGATTGATGTGGTTGATGATCTCAAAGGTGAAATGGTTTTGGTTTTAGAAGGTAACACATCGGATCGAGAAAAAGTGGTTGATTTAACTGAAATAAACGCCATGATTCAACAATTTATAGAAAATGGTGTATCTGCATCTGAAGCCATCAAAGAAGTCTCGAAAATAACAGGACTCAATAAGAACGAAATTTATAATCACTATCATCGTAAAGAACCTTCCTAGATACAGATATTTATTGAGTTGAGATTTCACATGAATGGTATAATAAAGATACCAATGAAAGGGAGACCAAAATGAATTTAAAAGGATCCAAAACAGAAAAGAATTTAGAAGCCGCATTTGCTGGCGAATCGATGGCTAGAAATAAATACACTTATTTCGCAGCTAAAGCCCGTGAAGAAGGCTTAGAACAAGTTGCTGATTATTTCTTAGAAACAGCCCGTAATGAACAAGAACATGCATTCTTATGGTTCAAAGAACTTCATGGAGGCGCAGTCTCAACCACCGCAGACAACCTCGTGGCTGCAGCAGCAGGTGAACATTATGAATGGACAACCATGTATGCTGATTTCGCAAAAGACGCTGAAGCAGAAGGATTTACGAAAGTTGCTTTCTTGATGCGTGAAGTTGCCAAAATTGAAAATCATCATGAAATTAGATACAACGATTTACTTCAGAATATCAAAGAAGGTAAAGTCTTCAAGAAAGACGAAAAAGTTGTGTGGGAATGTGATATCTGTGGTTACCAAGTTGAAGCCAATGCAGCTCCTGCATTATGCCCAGTCTGTGGAAATTCCAAAGCTCACTTCCAAGTCGACGTTAAAAACTACTAAGACAAAACAAAAGGATCGTTCGATCCTTTTTTCTTTTTATTAATCCGCCATTCCAATTTTTTGTAAGGAGGGTTTCATCCGTTTCATGAAGTATTCAAGGGAAGGACCAAAGATCAACATCCCAATCACAGTCCCCTCACGAACGGTAAAGATGGAACTAAAGAGTAACGTTAAACTCAACGAAACCACAATGGAACCAAAATCAACGCCTTGTCTGAGTTTGCCAAAGTTCCACCCAGTACGATCACTAATAACTAAACACAAGGCTTCTAAAGGGAAGGCTGTATAGTTAATCGTAAGAATCATTGCGACCCCAAAACTGATGATGAGCATCCCAACCACGAAACTCATTAATTGAATAGGATAAGAGCCAAACGCAATACTTCCCATAAGGTTGTAGTAGACCCAATTCACACCCATGCCTAAAAGAATAGCTACCCCCACTTGAAGTAAGCGTTTTATTTTGAATTTCTTACCTAAGAGTAACCACTGAACCGCTACACAACTGGAGTTTAGAATCATTGAAAAGGTTCCAACTTTAATCCCAGTGATCAAAGACACCGTTTGACTGACAGAATCCCAAGCTCCCACCCCAATGGCAGATTTCATCGCTAAACTCGCTCCAAAAGAAACGAGGAGTATACTAAAGGCGGATAAGAGAATTCGGTTAAATGTTTTCAAATCAAATCTCCTTGTCTTCACTAGATTATAACGACAAATTAAAAACACACAATGAATTCACTATAAATTGGCAAGAATATGTCAGTTCTTTAGATCCAAACCGATAAGATTCCAAGTACAGCACCGATCATCACCAAAACTAAAGTATCTAGTTTTGTTTTAATGCTTAGGATAAGTGCCACTGTAAAAGATAAGAGTGCAGCCATCTGAGCAGGCCCAGTAACCCCTAAAAGTGAAAGGGTACTTAAACTCAACACAGCCGCAAAGATAAGCCCCACAATAATGGGACGCATTGCTTTAAGGATATTTTGAACAAAGCGTAAATTGCCATGTTTAAACAAGAGACTCCCTAAGATGAGGACTAAGATAAATGAAGGAATCACAGCCCCTAGGGTTGCGATTAACCCCCCTGGAAGTCCAGCCACTCTAATTCCAACAAACGTAGCAGCATTGACCAAAATAGGACCAGGGGTCATTTGTGAGATGGAAGTGATATCGGCCAGTTGAGTGAGATTAATCCAAGCTTGTTTTTCAACGATATAATTCTGAATGATCGGCAAGGCCGCATATCCACCCCCAAAAGCAGATATTCCAATTTGCATAAAAGTGATCAGTAAGGTGAGATAAATCATACCTCTAACCTCGATTTCAGTTCATTGAAAATATAACCCAAAGAGCCAAGGCCTAAAAGAAGATAGCCTACTGAAATATTTGTCCAAACAGATAAAACAAAAGCGCTGATGGCTAAGACCAGTGAGTAAACAATATTAACTTTAAGCAAACTCTTAAGCATCGAATAAGCACTCACCAGCATCACAGCACTCACAGCGGCATTCATCCCCACAAGGGCAGCTTTAACATAGAGATTGGTTTGGAAAGCTTCATAGAAGAAGGAAATAAGTGAGATAACGATCAATGGGGGAAGAAAAGCACCCACTAAAGAGACAATGGAACCTAAGATTCCTCTAAGTTTTAATCCCACCAACATCGAGGTATTAATAGCCATGGCACCAGGAATCGATTGAGCTAAAGCTAAAATATCCATCATTTCCTCTTCAGAGAGGTAAGGATGATCATCGACATAAACTTTTTTGATGATGGGCATAATGGCATACCCACCGCCAAAGGTGACTAAATTGATCTTAAAGAAAGAGAATCCTAAGAAAATTAAAGAAACTTTGGGTCTATTTTGAGTGGACATGAAAATATTATACACTAAGCAAATGACAGTATTCTTTACAAAACCCCCAAATGTTTTCTATAATACAGACATAAAGCAATGAAGAGTAGAGTAGGATAAAAAGGTTTCATAGAGAGTAAGGTTTTGGTGAAAACTTACATGCCCCCTTATCTGAACATGAACTTGGAGCTGATTAAACCGATTGTCCGCGTTAAGGCTAGAGGGCAGAGAAAGCTGAACTAAGGTGGTACCACGTGAAAGCGTCCTTAGACAGGGCGCTTTTTATTTTCTAAAGGAGAAGACGATGACCAAACCCAAGAATAATTATTACATGACGACTGCAATTGCCTATACCTCAGGAAAGCCGCATATTGGCAATATTTATGAGATTGTTTTAGCGGATGCGATTGCCCGCTTTAGACGTGCGGAAGGTCACACTGTGTTCTTTATGACAGGTACCGATGAACATGGCCAAAAAATTGAAGAAAAAGCAAAAGCAGCCAATAAGACACCTCAAGTCTTCGTGGATGAAGTGGCTGGGGTCATTCGTGGATTATTCGACTTAATGAACACCTCCTACGATAAATTTATCCGGACTACCAATGCGGATCATGAACTTCAAGTTCAAAAGATGTTTAAGAAACTCTACGAACAAGGGGATATCTATAAGAGCGAATATGAAGGCTTATATTGTACTGCCTGTGAATCCTACTACACAGAAACACAACTCAAAGATGGAAAATGTCCAGATTGTGGCGGACCTGTTCATACAGCCAAAGAAGAATCCTACTTCTTTAAGTTGAGTAACTACACAGAACGTTTAGTCAAACACATCGAAACCCATCCAGAGTTTATTCAACCAGAATCACGCAAGAATGAAATGATTAATAATTTCATTAAACCAGGGCTTCAAGATCTCTGTGTTTCACGAACATCTTTTAAATGGGGAATCCCTGTTGACTTCGACAATAAGCACGTTGTATATGTATGGATTGATGCATTATCGAACTATATTACAGGCATTGGTTATGATGTGGATGGGAATCACAGTCAACGGTTTAAAGACTTTTGGCCAGCAGATTTACACCTCATAGGAAAAGATATCTTAAGATTTCACACCATCTATTGGCCCATTATGTTGATGGCTTTAGGCATCGAACTTCCCAAACAAGTCTTTGGGCATCCATGGTTATTGGTTGGAGAAGGAAAGATGTCTAAATCTAAAGGGAACACCATTTATGCGGATGATTTGGTGAACTTATTTGGCGTAGATGCGGTACGTTATTTGATGTTGCATGAAATGCCTTTTGCCCAAGATGGTACGTTAACTTATGACATCATGATTGAACGTATTAACTCTGACCTAGCAAATATTTTAGGAAACCTCGTTAATCGTACCTTGAGTATGGCAAATAAGTATTTTGAAGGGGTCATTGAAAATCCTCAAGTCTTTGCAGGAACAGACCAAGAATTGATTGATTTAGCGACACATACCGTGACTAAAGTTAAAGACGCTATGGAACGTTTACGTGTACAAGAAGCACTTGATCATATTTTTGAGTTGTTGAAGCGTTGTAATAAATACATTGATGAAACCACCCCATGGGCTTTAGCCAAACAAGCTGAAGACTTGCCTCGCTTAAAAACCGTCCTATATAACCTTTTAGAAGCCATTCGATACAGTGCGGTATTACTGGGTTCCTTTTTACCCCAAACATCGACGTCAATCTTAGACCAACTCAACACACAGGCAAGAACACTTGAAAGTCTTGAACATTTTGGTCAGCTTGAACAAGGGGTAAAAATAACCTCTACTCCGTCCATCCTATTTGCCCGATTAGATGCAGCTGAAGTGATGGAAAAACTCCAACCAAAACCCGCTAAACTTGAACTCAAACCAGAAATCAGTATCGATGATTTTTCTAAACTAGATCTAAGAGTGGGCGAAGTCCTAAGTTGTGAGCAACATCCAGACAGTGATAAACTCTTGGTTTCTAAAGTCAAAATAGGACCTGAAATGAGAACCATTGTCAGTGGCTTACGTCCACACTTTACCCCTGCTGACTTAGTCGGCAAACACGTCGTTGTAGTGGCGAATCTTAAACCTGTAAAACTCAGAGGAATTCTCTCTGAAGGGATGCTTTTAGTTGGGGAGAAAGACCAAAAACTAGAATTGGTACACTTCCATGATTTAGAAGATGGAGCCATTGTTAAATAATGATTCAAACCCTGAAGGTACCGCAGTCTGTGATGGAGTATCTGTCTAAGAAAGATCCAATTTTAGCTGCCTTCATACAACAAACCGGTTCACTTGAAAGAGCGGGGACGGTGGATCCCTATGAATCGACCTTGGAGTGTATCATTGCTCAACAAGTTTCAACCAAAGCGGCACAATCCATTTCAAATCGTTTCTTTGAGAAATACCCCATTGATCAACCTGAAAGGTTATTAGAGGCATCCCTTGAAGACTTGAGAGCCTGTGGATTGTCCGGGAGTAAAGCTCAGTATTTGAAGAATATTGCTCACTCTAAACTCAGTGGACAAGTACACTATGAAAACTTAATCCATTTGAGTACCCAAGACGTAATGGCTCAACTCTTACCCATCAAAGGGGTAGGACGATGGACAGTTGAGATGGTCCTAATTTTTAGTCTATTGAAACAAGATGTGATGAGTTACGACGATTTAGCCATTCGTCGAGGGATTCAACGTCTATACCATAAGCGAGTTGTAAAGCCTGATTTCTTTAATAAACTGGTTAAGCGCTATGCCCCCTATCAAACCTATGCCTCCTTTTATCTCTGGGCTGCCAGTGCAGCAAAAGAAAATATTCCTTTCCCAAAAGATTGATTCCTCAATCTTTTTCTTTACAAATCATCACCCCTTGATATAATAAGCATATGATTAGACAGTAAGCATATATAAAGAGGAGTCGTTATGACACAGCGAGAACAGGAAATATTAGACATACTAAAACACGAGCCGACCATCTCTCAGCAAGATCTGGCCAAACGTTTAGGGATTACACGCTCATCCGTTGCAGTACACATTACGAATCTACTTAAGAAAGGGTATCTGCTTGGAAAAGGGTATGTGGTCAGTGATGAACCCTATGTAGTGGTTATTGGAGGATCCAATGTGGATATCCAAGGCTTTTCAAAAGGCAAACTCATTTACCAAGACTCAAATATTGGTGAAGTAAAGATTTCCTTAGGTGGTGTGGGACGAAACATCGCAGAAAATTGCGCACGTCTAGGGATCAAGACACGATTGATTTCAGTCATCGGGGATGACCTCTATGGTCAAAAGATGCTTAAAGAAGCTCAAAGTATTGGCTTGAATATGTCGGATAGTTTGATTTTAAGAAACACGAGCACCTCGACCTATCTATGCATTTTAGATGAAACCAAGGATATGGCTTTAGCCATCAATCATATGGAGACTATTGAAAAGATGAGTGTCGACTTCATTCAAACCAAACGCTCTATCATTGAACGAGCTCAACTCTGTGTTTTAGATACCAACCTACCTCAAACAGTGTTGGATTATCTACTCACAGAATTCCCAAAGACAGTGTTCTTTGTGGATACAGTATCCACCACAAAAGCATTAAAAATTAAGACCCATTTAAAAGCCATCCATACCCTAAAGCCCAACCAAATAGAAGCTAAAGTTTTGACAGGGGAGTCAGATCAAACCCTAAAAGCCACAGCGCAAGCCTTAAGGGATCAGGGATTACAAAGATGTTTCATCAGCTTAGGCGGTGAAGGTGTGTATGTGGAGGATGCTAAAATCAGTCAACACTGTGATTCACCTCCCGTTGAAGTGGTCAATGCGACAGGTGCTGGGGATGCCTTTATGGCCGGGTTAGTCTATGCCTATCTCCATCATGAATCTTCACTCGAAGCTTGTCATACAGCCATGGCAGCTTCCAAGATTGCGCTTAGTCATCCAGATACCATTAATCCTCAACTCAGTGAAAGCACACTCAACCAAATCAAAAAGGAGCATTCAAATGTTTAAAAAATACTTAGATATTAGCCAAGAAGTCAGAGAAGCCTTAAAAACCAACAAAGCAGTTGTCGCATTAGAATCGACCATTATCTCGCATGGTATGCCTTATCCAAAGAACGTCGAAACAGCCTTAACGGTTGAACGTATTGTACGTGATAATGGAGCCATACCGGCCACAATAGCCATTTTAAATGGACGTCTAAAAGTAGGTTTAAGTCCTGAAGAAATAGAATTCTTAGGTAAAGCTAAAAACGTCGTTAAAACGTCACGCCGTGATATCCCCTTCATTCTCTCTAAAGGGTTAACAGGGGCAACCACTGTGGCTTCTACCATGATCCTAGCGGAAATGGCAGGGATTAAAATCTTTGCGACTGGGGGTGTGGGCGGTGTACATCGAGGCGCAGAAACCAGTTTCGATATTTCAGCAGATCTTATCGAACTCTCCAATACAAATGTAGCGGTGGTATGCGCAGGTGCAAAATCCATCTTAGACATTGGACTCACTTTAGAGTACTTAGAAACACACGGAGTACCGGTGGTCGGTTATCAAACAGATGAACTTCCAGCTTTCTATACCACACACAGTGGATATCACGTAGATTACCGGGTCGATACAGTGGAAGAAATGGCTTTAGCTTTACATACGAAATGGGCTTTAAATCTAAAAGGAGGGGTATTGATTGCGAATCCAATTCCTCAAGCCTATGCCATGGATCCAAAAGTTATTAATACAGCGATTCTAGAAGCAGTTCGTCAACAAAACGAAGCTGGGATTAAAGGTAAAGAAAGCACACCTTTCCTTTTAGCAAAAGTAAAAGAACTAACGGGTGGAGATAGTTTAGACTCCAACATTCAATTGGTCTACAATAATGCCAAGGTTGGTGCTCAAATTGCTGTCCACTTAGCCTTGTTAAATAAGTAAGATTTCTCACTAGATAGTATTTTAACAAGTCTCTAAATAGCGGTGCTATACTGTGTTTGCACGAATATGGAGGCACGTTATGTCATCATTAAAACTTACAAATCAACTCACATGGATTGGTTCACTCGATCCAGATCTACGTGTATTTGACATCATCATGGAAACTGAATTTGGGACAACTTATAATTCCTATGTATTAAAAGGCTCTGAAAAGACGGTCGTCATTGAAACCGCAAAACTCAAAACCTATGACCAGTATTTTAAACGTCTCAGTGAAGTGTGCAATCCAAGTCAAATTGACTATGTTGTTTTAAATCACACTGAACCAGACCATGCAGGATCTGTGTCAAAACTTTTAGACTTAAATCCAAACTTAACCATCGTTGGAACGGCAGTAGCGTTAGACTTCATGAAAGATATTGCTAATCGTCCATTCAATACCTTGGTTGTGGATGAAGGTGATACCTTATCCTTAGGGGACCTTACCTTAAGGTTCATCATGGCGCCTAATCTTCATTGGCCAGATACCATGTATACCTATGTGGAAGAAACAGGAATCCTTTTTACCTGTGATTCTTTTGGGGCGCACTATTGTGAAGCAGATATACTCTTATCTAAAGTTAAAAACGAAGATGATTATCGCAAGGCACTCAAGTATTACTACGATATGATTCTAGGACCTTTTCCTACGTTTATGTCACAAGCATTAGATAAGATTGAACACCTTAATCTCAGTATGATTTGTACAGGACACGGACCTGTTTTAGATGTCAGAATTCCAGAGATCCTGCAAACCTATCGTACTTGGTCAACTCTGGTTAATCCAAATCCAAATAAAACAGTCATACTTCCCTATGTATCTTCCTATGGTTATACCGCTAAAATGGCAGAAGCCATTGAAAGAGGGATTAAAGCTGCAGGACAGATTGATGTAAAAGCCTATGATCTAGTCACAACACCTGTTGCGACAGTTGCCTCTGAAATCTATTTTGCGGATGGCTTAGTAATCGGGACACCCACCATTTTAGGGGATGCTTTAAAACCACTTTGGGACTTAACAAGTCTTCTCTTTCCGGTGGTTCATGGCGGCAAACTGGCTGCTGTATTTGGTTCCTATGGTTGGAGTGGTGAAGGGGTTCCTAATCTTACAGAACGGCTTAAACAACTTCGAATGGATGTGTTAGACGGTCTCAGCATTCGCTTTAACCCAGATGCAGATAAACTTAAGACATGCTTTGAATTTGGTGAAAGCTTTGGGAAACGTTTACTTCAAAAATCTGTGGTATCCGGTCGTTTAAGAGCTTGGAAATGTATTCTCTGCGGAGAAGTCATCTACAGCGAAAATAGACCCGACATCTGTCCTGTATGTGGGGCACCCGCTGAACAATTTGTGGAAATCCCTTATGAAGATATCAAAGTCCATATCGATACACAAGAAAACTTCGTCATCATTGGGGGAGGCGCAGCAGCCGTTAATGCAGCTGAAGCGATTCGTGCGCGTAACGCCACAGCTTCCATCACGATGCTCAGTGAAGAGAGCCGATTTGCTTATAATCGTCCTCAATTGACCAAAGATTTACTCGCAGACTACAATACCAAGGAATTCTTACTCAAAGATCCTATTTGGTATGATGAACAACGCATTGAGTTAAAACTAGGTCAAAAGGTTGTCCAAGTGGATACCAACACACGTCAAGTTCTTACGCAAAGTAATCAAAGTTATCCCTACGATAAATTAATTTTAGCCTTAGGCGCCTCTTCCTTTATTCCACCAATTAAAGGCAGTGATAAAGAAAATGTGGTCTCCATACGAAACACACAAGACATTGATAAGATTAAAGGATTGATTCCAATGGTTAAGACTGCCATTGTTGTTGGTGGAGGGATCTTAGGTCTAGAAGCCGCATGGCAATTGTCACGCTTTGACTTAAAAGTAGTTATTCTAGAACTTGCCCCAGCTTTAATGACCCGTCAACTTGATGATATATCCTCAAACCGCCTCAGAAAATGGGTTGAATCCAAAGGTATGGACGTACACACAGGGGTACAAATCCAAGAAATATCGGGTGAATCCACATGGTCAAAAGGAATACAACTTGCGGATGGCCGATTCATTGAAGGAGACTTAATCGTGATGTCTGCAGGGATTAAAGCCAATACAGACTTAGCCAATTCAATGGGACTTAAACTTAATCGAGGCATCTTGGTAGATGCAGAGATGAAAACCAGTCTTGCCCATGTGTATGCAGCTGGAGATTGTGCAGAGTATGGAATTAACTATGCCATCTGGCCTCAAGCGCTTGAACAAGGTAGAGTGGCTGGAGCCAACGCGGCAGGGGATGAGTTGGAGTATATTGCCAGTGCACCTGCAGTGAGTATGCATGCGTTAGATACAACCCTCTTTGCCTTGGGTGATCCAGGCAAAGATCCAAATAAATCCTATCAAGTGATGGACATTGAAGATGGTATCCATCATACGAGCGCACGCTACTTCTTCACGGAAGAAGGTTTGGTTGGAGGTGTATTGATGCATGATATCTCCAAGTCAATCGCACTTATTGAAGGTATTGCGAAGAAGATTCCCTACGATAAATTCATTCAAAAACTATAATTATTGAATACTTCATAAAAAGCATACTAAGGTGTGCTTTTTATATGATTCCTTAAAATAAACCATAATGTGAGTAAAGATGTTTAAATTTAATTATAAAATAGGTATAAGAAGAGATAATCGTAGTATTATAAGTAAGCGATTTATAAAGGATATAAGACAGTTAATGATGGTTGGAGAGAAATATGAAGAAGAACAAGACTGGATCAAATTTTAAACAATTTAAAGCGCTTAGTCATGAAACGACAGAGTTAACCATGGAACGCTATCCGATCGTTCCTTTTGGATTGAATGAAGAGATGGGTCTAGATTCGATTGAAGAGCATGAAGTCAAAAATCCATTTTGGAATAGTCTTAAAGAGCGTTTAGGTAAATCTGAAGAAAGTTTACCTGAAATGATCGAGGAATTAAGTCCAAAAGAAGCAAACTCTACCTATGTTGCTTTGATGGGAACATATATCCAACCTACAATGGCTATTAAAGGAAACTTAGAATCAGAATCACCCATATCCATCCGCGGAACCGTGTATGGAAATGTGAAGTGTAGCGAAGGGGTCGATGCTCGACACACCTTTAGAATTCATGGGGATGTGAGCGCTGAATCATTTTATAGTTTTGGGGGTCAGGTAACAGGAGACATTCACTGTACTGCTAAGATAGAGATTGGTGAAGACAGTGTAATTTTTGGAGATTTAAGTGCACAACAGATCGTGGTTAACGGACAGGTTGAAGGCAACCTCATCGCAGTTCGAAGTATTTATTTAAGTTCAACTGCCCGTGTGAATGGAAATCTAAGTGGATCATCTTTTACGGTAGAGCCAGGCGCACAACTTAAGGGAATGTGCGAAATTAAAGCAGAAAAGTGAACGTAAAAAAGGACGAGTGTATCGTCCTTTTTCTTTAATCCTTGAGAGGTAAGCTTCCAAGACTATTAAGGTCTTGAGTTGTCTTCACCGGATTAGTTTGGATAATTGCCTGAACAAGCTCGACAAACTGAGGCATAACTAAGGCATTTCCTTGAGATACGCTGCTGTTGTATTCGGATGAATAGGCAAATATCTTTACACTTGGAAGGGCCATATCTGATCGTCCAACGTTTGTTGTATAAGGTAAGATTTGAGCTATTTGCTCAGGGGTTAATTCTACATAACGCGTCAGTTTATTTTCTTGATAAGGTGCAAACAAATCTGCCCCAAAGCCATTGGCTCTAAAATGGGTTAGATCTTGTTCATTTTCATCCATCAAGACAAGCACTGCACTTAAGTTGGATACATCTAAACTAGGCAACGAAGCATTGAGGCTTTCTAGATAAGCCATTGACCGTGTCATGGTATGGGTAATCATAAGGGTGGATTCCACACAGCTGACAGAAGATTTAGATTCACAGGTATTAAGCTGTACATAGGCATAAGCTTGATCACTTAAGTTATTGAGGACGACAGCTCCAACCTCATTGAAATCATTTGTATAAGCTTCTGAGAAAGCGATCAAATCAAAGTTGGATAGTGTGTTTGTAGACTCATTGTAGGGGTTTCTAATCTTAGCCGTCTTCACAAAGCTGTATTTATCTTTGTAGACGACATTGGGTGCAATCCGTTTCAACACATCTTGGTGTGAAATCAACGAAGTCAAACCTTGGGTCCATGCGTAAGGAACGGTATAGGTACGTGCTAAAGCTGATCCACTCTTTAAATGATACACAAAGCTTACATTCATACTGCCATAATAATTCTCGCCTAGATCATAGGGATAGGCTTTATAGGACGGACTATAACCTGCTTGGGACTCAATCAGATCTGTTAAGGCGGGTACGTCATAAAGATAACGATTTTGGACTGAGTAGTTGACCCAACTGAACTCATCTAAGATGACTTGATGTAAATCTAAAGCGATTTGAATGGAAGCTTCATCCGTAAGATTGAATTCATCAATAGACTCGTCATAAGTTTGAGAATAGAGGGCAGAGTTTGGTGGAAAGATAAGACCAGAATAATCCATCACTTCTAAAGTTACACTTTCAATTTCGCTCATCGAAGGTATCTTTGTGATGGTTCCAAAGCCTTTAGAGAAAAGGCCCATCAACAATAAACTAAAGGTAACAGCTGCAATAATAAGATATCTCAACATGGCCTTAAATAGATTCTTAAAACTACGTTGAGAGATAACATCCATGACCAGATAAACAATACCCGCAAAGGTAAAGGGGAAAAGGAAGTTTATGGGGGCATAGAAGCTTTGTTCTGTTAACCCAGATTCACTGTAGAAAATACTATAGAGAATAAAGATGACTACCGAGACAAAGAAGGAGGCAATGATGGGAAAGAAATAGCCAGATGTAAAGGGAGACTCAGCCAGTTCATGTTTACGACGACGATAGAAGGAGATACTTACCCCATCTAAAATCAAAGCCATTACCAACCAATAAACCCCGTTTAATAAGGCTGAATCAAAATATCGACCGTTACTGGCAAAGGCATTCTCAAAGATCGACCAGATCGGAAAGAGTAAACCAATCACACGCATCGAATACTCACTGTTGAAGCCTAAGAAAACGATGCTTCTAAAGGCGAGTGTAGCCCCATACGTAATGATGGGCAATACCGTGAGTAAAGCACTGTACAAGAAACCATCTAAACTGGTGCCGGTCTGTGTCATGGTGAAGAAGACAAGGCTTAGTAAAGCTGAGGAAATCATCAAACTAGAAGCCCAAACCTCAAGAAGATTCATAAAAGTATAACTGGCATCCAGAGCAATGGCTCCCCCCACAAACCAACTTAAGGTAAAGGGAATCACCATCAATATCCATGCGGCAGTCATATGGGTGATCAAGAGATCCGTTTGTTTGATGGGTAAGGCATGATAGACATCTAAGTCTTTCTTACGGTTCATGTAGCCATTGAGTAAGAAAGGTAAGAGAAAACTAGAAGCAATCAGCAAAATAAGATTAAAGACTTGTGCTGTGATTCTTACACCTGTACTGGCACTGGATATGGTTTCAATGGTAATCCACAAGATAGGATTCAGGACCATCATCGCAATCGTCATGAGCAGAATGAAACGTCTATTACGCTTGAGTAAAAATCGAAGATAATCCACATTTACTCTAAGTCTAAATAAGTTGGCCATAACCTTTACCCTCCATTTCATAGACAAAGACTTCTTCCATGGTGATTGGAATTTCCTCAAATAAGACAGGATGAGTCGCTTTTATATCGATTAAGAGCTTTTCTACATCCCCTTTAAGGACCATCATATAGACATGACCTCTTTTCTCAAGGTGAAGTGGATTCAAGGATTTAAAGTAATCATCTTGAGTGGCTTCGGTATACCCAATCTGTAGTTTATGGTAATGACTTCTTAAAGCCTCGATTTCGTCTTGAATGGTGATGGAATGATCATTTAGCATCGCAATTCGATCGCATATATCTTCTAATTCTCTTAAGTTATGACTGGAGATCACAACCGTCATCTCCCGATTCATCAGTTCATCGGCTAAGATCCGTTTTAAAGTTAAACGCATGACAGGATCTAAACCATCGAAAGCTTCATCGAGAAGTAAAACATCTGGGTTAACGGATAAAGCTAAGATGAGACCAGCTTGTCGTTTCATCCCTTTAGAGAATTCTTGGATTCGATCAAATTCACTCAATCTAAACAAACCAAGCAGCTTATTGTACATTCCTTCATTGAAATGAGGATAAAAAATTTCATAAAATTCACGCATTTCTTTTAAATTGGATTGAGGCAAAAAGAAAGGGTCATCGGAAACAAAGAGAATATGTCGTTTAATCAGAGGATTGTCATAAACGGCTTGTTGATCAATGGTAATGCTGCCTGTTTCAGAAGGTAAAACACCTGCCATGATTCTTAATAGAGTACTCTTACCTGCTCCATTGGGACCCACTAGACCATAAATAGATCCTTTAGGAACTTCCCAATGAACATTCTCTAAAACGATTTTAGAGTTAAAGCGTTTACTGACGCCTGTTATTTTAATCATGCATCTTCCTCCGTTTCATATAAGGTTGCGAGTAAATCATCAAAAGATGACTTCTTTACCCCCAAACGTTTTAATAGTGTTAATTCTTTACGCAATTCATCCATTTTGACTTGGATTAAAATGGTGTTGTTTTGATAGGACTTAGACACAAAAGATCCAATCCCAGGTTTAGAGAAAATAAACCCATCTCGTTCCAATTCGTTGTAGGCTTTTACCACGGTATTTGGATTAATTCCCAAATCTTTCGCAAGATTCCTTACGCCAGGCATTTGTGTATCTGGACTCAAAATACCTGCTGCGATCTGGGCTAGGATTTGCTCAATGATTTGTTGATAGATGGGGATTCGACTCAAGGGAGACAATGTGATCATAAGACACTCCTTTCTGTACTACTGTACTAACATAGTAATACAGATAAGAGCGGAGGTCAAATAAAAAAAGCCTTGTGGGCTTTTTAGACTTCTATACCTAATACATTCTTTACAATCAAACCAATGATAAAGGCAATGGCCGCCACACTTAATGAGATGGTGGTCATTTCTACAAAACGCTTCTTAAAATCTAAGTCTTGAGCAACAGAGACATAATAGGTAAAGACTAAGATAATACTCACCACAATGATAAGCATCGTGCCTAAGGCATAGAGATAATGGCTACTATCAAACAATAAGTAAGGTAAAACCAGTAACGTTACCGCAATCACATACATAATACCTGTATAGGAAGCAGCCTTGAAGGGATGTTCTTCCCCATCACTGCGCGCCGATAAATATTCACTACTCATCATGGATAAGGTTGCACTGATGCCAGTGACCAATCCAGACAAGGCAATCAATTTTGTGTTCTGCAAGGCAAGACTTAAACCAGCTAAAGTGCCTGTGAGCTCTACTAAGGCATCATTTAAGCCTAAGACCATGGAACCCACATATTGAAGTCTTTCCTCATCCAGTAGTGCAATGAGGGACATTTCATGCGCTTCTTCATCCGCAGCAATCTTAAGGGCTTCTGGAACTTCTTGAACAAGTTTTGAGTAGGCAGAGTTTGCGACATCTTCGCCTCTTTCCATTAACTTTAAGGTGAAGGTAAATCCGAAGACTAAATTCATAAGGGTAAACCATAGAATTTTAAACGGATTAGGTTTTGCTTCAACCCCGGTATATTTCTTCCAGATTTCACTGTGCGCTTTTTCTTCTTTACCAATGCGTTCTATAATTTCTTTATTCTTAGGATCTTTTATGGTTTTCGCAATGTTGGTATAAACAAAATATTCAGTAATCTCACCTTTTTGCATGGCGATGAGGGTATTCTTTGTTTCTTGACTGATCATACGATCCTCCTGCTTTTATTTTACCATGGTGCGTATCCCGTACGTAAGAAAGAGTGGAGTATGCTAAAATGGTTAAGCATATGAAAATACTTGTGATTGGAGCAGGACATGCTGGGGTTGAAGCTGCGTTGGCGAGTGCTCGGATGGGCATAGAGACAACACTTTTAACCATGGATGCGCATCGAATCGCTTCTATGCCATGTAATCCTTCGATTGGTGGACCCGCCAAAGGAATTGTGGTCCGAGAAATAGATGCCTTAGGTGGACAAATGGGGATCACAGCGGATCGTACAGCGCTCCAATTTAAAAAATTGAATTCAACCAAAGGGCCTGGGGTACAATGCCTACGCGTTCAATCCGACAAGATTGAATACGCTAAAATGATGGAACAGGTTGTACATCATACCCCCAACTTAAACGTTAAGTCTTGCATTGTTATTGAAGTTTTAACCGAAAACAATCACGTGATTGGCGTTAGAACCTTAGACCAAGAAATCCTCAAAGCGGACGCAGTTGTGCTTACGGCAGGGACCTACATGAGTTCTAAGATTCTAGTGGGCTCAAGTGCCACTTCCAGTGGACCTGAGGATCAACCCACCACAAATTTACTCTCTCAATCCTTAAGAGAGCTTGGGTTAAAAACCTTTAGACTCAAGACAGGTACGCCCCCTCGTATCAAAACAAATTCAATCGATTTTAGCCAAGCTGAACTTCAACCCGGTGATACTAAATTTATTCATTTCTCTTATGATTTTAAACCAGAAGCGTATCCCCATGACCAAGTGCCTTGTTATTTGATCTATACCCAACCCAAAACGCATGAAATCATTCAATTCAATTTAAAAAAGAGTGCCATGTATTCTGGTTTAGTCGAAGGGGTAGGTCCTCGCTATTGCCCTTCCATTGAAGATAAACTGGTTAAGTTTGCCGACAAAGAAAGACACCAAATCTTTTTAGAACCTGAATCTAAACACTTAGATACAACCTATATCCAAGGCTTTAGTACCTCTATGCCTCATGATGTCCAAGAAGAAATGATACGTTCACTCCCTGGATTTAAAGACTGTATCATCGATAAATATGCGTATGCGATCGAATATGACGCGATTGATCCTACCCAACTCTATCCAAGCTTAGAAGTTAAAACCATTCAAGGTTTATACTGTGCAGGTCAAATCAATGGAACCAGTGGCTATGAAGAAGCAGCTGGGCAAGGCTTAATGGCAGGGATCAATGCTGCCCTTAAAGTCAAAGGCAAAGATCCGTTAATTTTAGGGAGAGATCAAGCCTATATCGGTGTGATGATCGATGACTTAGTCACCAAAGGAACCCAAGAACCCTATCGCTTACTCACGTCACGTGCAGAGCACCGTCTACTTTTAAGACACGACAATGCGGAACTAAGATTAAGTGCTTTAGGGCATCAAGTGGGACTCTTGTCAGACGCACGATATCAAGCGGTTTTAAAGATGAGACAACAAATCTCAGACTTAATAGAGATCTTAAAACATCGACGTTTTACCCTAAAAGATGATTTTCATTCATTCCTAAAAGAGAGAGGTTACGATTTATTTCATGAAGGATTAAGTGCGTATGACTGTCTTAAACGCCCACGAATTCTAATTCATGACTTGAAGTCAGTCATCGATTTAACTGCCTATCAGGATGAAGTCTTAGACTTGGTCGAAATTGAAATTAAATATGAAGGCTATATCGCAAAAGCACTCAAAGAAGTCGAAAGACTTCTGGCCACTGAACATCTAGTACTCCCAAAAGATATTGACTATACAAAGATTGATAATTTATCGATTGAAGGTCGTCAAAAACTCAGTAAAATACGACCTTTAACCTTAGGCCAAGCCGCTCGAATCTCTGGCGTTAATCCGGCGGATTTGATTGTTCTAAAAACTGCCCTCAATCATCGATAAGCCTTTGGCTATTCTATGCCTAGGGTCTATTCTTTGGTATAATGCTTTCATGGAAACAGGTCTGACTCAAAGTGCTTTTTATGAAGAGCTTCATAAACGATATCCACATCAGGCTGAAGCCTTTTCTTTAAAATTTGAACACTATTTAAAACGACTCATCGAAGTAAATTCAGTCATGAATTTAACAGCCATTGAAGAACCCAATGAGATTAGAGAGAAACATTTCTTAGATTGTCTTCTCATTGAATCAGAGTTTGAGCCCAATTCAAAGATCGCAGATATTGGCAGTGGAGCAGGTTTCCCAGGACTTGTCTTAGCCATCGTCAGAGAAGACTGTCACCTCGATTTAATTGAACCCACCACCAAACGCTGTACATTTCTTCAAACCATGGTGAATGAATTAAAGCTGAAAAATGTAAAGATCATCAATCGACGAGCTGAAGAATGTATGGATTTAGAGGAAAGTTATGATGGGGTGACAGCACGTGCGGTCGCTAAACTGAGTATCTTATTAGAATTATGTGTTCCCCTCTTAAAAGTTAAAGGTAAGATGGTAGCGATGAAAGGTTCTTTAGCCTTAGAAGAACTCAAAGAATCCAGTCATGCCCTTAAAGCACTTTATTTAGAAGAACCCAAAATACAAACCCATCATTTACCCAGTGCTGGCCAAAGAATCAACCTCGTATTTACAAAACAGATCGCGAATCCTACGCTCTATCCTCGAGCGTATCGTCTCATCAAGAAGAATCCACTATAGGAGCACGTATGCAAGAAACAAAAGATATTCCACTGAGTCAAATCGACTCCAATCGATACCAACCTCGTTTAGATTTCAATAACGAGGCGATCCAAGAATTGGCTGAATCCATTAAAGCGAATGGGCTCATCCAACCCATCTCTGTACGTCGTAATGGAGCACGCTATGAAATTATTGCGGGTGAACGTAGATTTCGTGCTGTAGGTTTGCTTCAACACGCATCGATCACAGCCATCATTATGAGTGTCAATGATGCTCAAATGGCTGAAATGGCATTGGTCGAAAACATTCAACGTGAAGATTTATCCGCTATTGAAGAAGCCAAAGCCTTTGTTAGTATGATTAATTCGCATGCGATGACACAGGAGAAGATTGCCAGCAAGATGGGGAAATCTCAATCTGCAATTGCCAATAAAATACGATTACTCCAACTCCCTCCTATGATTCAACAAGCGGTGACTGAACATACCATCACTGAACGCCATGCTCGAGCATTGTTGGGTCTACAAAAAGAGCAACAAGTCGACATCTATAAAAAGATTGTTGAACAAAATTTAAATGTTCGACAAACTGAAGCGTTAATAGAAACAAAGCTAGAAAAACTAGCCAAAGCACCTAAGCGTGGAATTCGTGGAATTACACGTTCTCAACAGGTTGCGATTAATACCCTTAAAGCTGCCATTAGAATGATAGAAAAAACAGGGGTTACAATCAACCTCGTAGAGAGCAACCTAGAAGATTATTATGAAATCATTCTGCGTTTGCCTAAGTAAGGAATCAGATGGGAAAAATTATTGCTATTACCAATCAAAAAGGTGGCGTAGGTAAAACCACCACCAGTATTAATCTTGCCGCAGGCTTAGCTTATTTAAACAAGAAGGTTCTTTTAATCGACTTCGATCCGCAAGGAAATACCACACAAGGGGTAGGTGCTCCACGTGAATCCATCAAGAATAGTATTTATGATGTGGTTATGGGGGATAAAACTGTTTTAAATAGTACCTTAAGTTTAAAGCGTCCACCTGTCCACCTCATTCCAGCCACCATTGATCTAGCAGGGGCAGACTTAGAAATGGTTGAATATAAAGTAGGTCGTGAAAAATTACTTAAAAATAAATTAGATGCGGCTAAGCAAGACTATGATTTCATCATCATTGATTGCCCACCTTCATTAGGTCTTCTCAATACCAATGCATTAACAGCCGCTGATTCAGTTATTATTCCGGTTCAATGTGAGTATTATGCCTTAGAAGGGTTAACCCAACTCTTGTCCACCATTCGCTTGGTTCAAAAGCTTTTTAATCCTGCCTTACACATCGAAGGTATCTTACTAACCATGTTTGATGCGAGAACGAAGTTAAGTCTTGAGGTTCAACAAGAAGTTCGCAAATATTTTAAAGAACGTGTCTACAAATCTTTTATACCCCGTAATGTCAAACTATCTGAGGCACCCTCACGTGGCCAAAGTATTTTTGAATATGATGTTCGTTCGGAAGGTGCTAAAGCCTATGCTGCCTTAGCGAAAGAAGTCATCCAAGCCAACGAGAAAGGGTCTGTATGAGTGAACACCGTAAATTAGGTAAAGGCTTAGAAGCTTTATTTGGAGAAAATGTTACAGCTGTATTAGAAGAGATTCAACACAACCAAGCTTCAAGTAGTACCAAAATTCAAGTTAAAGAGATTCATCCCAATCCCTACCAACCACGGCAAGTGTTTGATGAAACTAAGATTGATGAGTTGGCTCAAAGTATTCTAGCCCATGGTGTCTTTACACCCATCCTACTTAGAAAAGCTGTGAGTGGGTATCAACTCATTGCGGGTGAGCGTCGTTTACGTGCGGCTAAGAAAGCAGGCTTAGAAAGTATTCCTGCGATCGTCCTAGAGTTTAATGATCAACAAATGATGGAGATTTCCCTCATTGAGAACATTCAACGAGAAGATCTCAACGTGATTGAAGAAGCCAGAGCCTACCAAACCCTCATCACTAAATTAGGCTTAACTCAAGAAGAGATGGCGCTAAAGATCGGCAAATCAAGATCTCATATCGCCAATACCTTACGCTTACTTCAATTACCTGAATCTGTCTTACATTTGGTCTTAGAACAAAAATTAACCATGGGACAAGTGCGTCCTCTGATTGGTCAAGATGAACGACACAACCTCGAAGCCATCGCTCAAAAGATCGTGGCGGAAAACTTAACAGCCCGTGATGTAGAGCGCATGATGAAACCTAAAAGCACTAAACCTGTCAAAGCAGTTCAAGACTATCGTTATGCGGAAAGTCTATTGCGCAATAAACTTCAAACCAAAGTTAAGATTCAAGCCAATACAGTCCATATTCACTTCGACTCTGATGAAGACTTAAATCGCTTGCTTGAAGTCTTAGATGTGATCGAACACTAATATGTGGCTGGATACCATCGTTGCACTTTCAACCACACTTTCTCCCCAAGCGGTCTCCATCATTCGCTTAAGTGGAGATAAAGCCATTGAAATTGCACAAACACTTCTCCATAAAAATCTAGAACACAGTGACCATAGGATTTCCTATGGTTTTATCAAGGATCCCTTAGATCAGAGTGATATTGATGAAGTTCTTGTTTTAGTCATGAAAGCACCTCGAAGCTATACCAAAGAAGATGTGGTTGAGATTCAATGTCATGGGGGCATCTTTGTGACAGAGAGAATCTTAGCGTTAACCCTCTCCTTAGGCGCACGCTTAGCCTTAGCGGGTGAATTCACTCAACGTGCTGTAATGAACGGACGCATTGATATCGCTCAAGCAGAGGCCGTTAATGAGATGGTGAGCGCAGACAGTGAACAAAGGGCTAAACTGGCCATGAATGGATTAAAAGGCTCTCTTAAACAACTCATTGAGCCCTTAAAAGAAGAATTGTTAGGGTTGATCGCTCAAATGGAAGTCAACATTGATTACCCAGAGTATGATCTTGAACAAGTCACCCTTGAGAAGCTTTACCCTCAATGCCTTCGTTTTAGCCATAAACTAGAACGTATTCTAGAGGAATCTAAGTCAGGACAACAGATGAAAGAGGGCGTTCAAACAGCCATCATTGGTAAACCCAATGTGGGGAAGAGTTCACTCTTAAATGCTTTGTTGGATGAAGACAAAGCCATCGTTACGGACATTCCAGGAACCACTCGAGATATTGTGGAAGGATCAGTCAGATTAAAAAATATTACTTTACATCTACTCGATACAGCTGGGATTCGTCACAGTGACGATACCATTGAGCAAATCGGTATTCGTAAAACCTTTGAATCCATCGAGAAAGCAGATCTAATCCTTTTCTTAGTGGATGCCCAGAAAGGGTTAGATGCAGATGAACAAGCCCTCTATCAACAACTTAATCCTGAACAGGTATTATTGGTCTACAATAAGAAGGATTTAGTCACCCAGTCTGATCGTCTTGAGATCAGCGCGCTTCATAAAGATATTCATGCTTTGGTGGATGTCATTAATGAGCGGTATGAATCTCATCAATTTGTCTTTAAGAAACCGGTTCTTTCAAATCAGAGAACCATCGGTTTAGCTCAGAGTGCGTATCTATCACTCACCGCAGCGATGGATGCCCTCCAACAAGGCTTAGAAGTTGACTTAGCTTTGATTGATTTAAGAGTCTGTTTTGGTCGCTTAAACGCAATCACAGGATCAGAAGACTTTAATTTAACAGAAGAACTCTTTAGACGCTTCTGTTTAGGTAAATAAATGGTCCATTGGATAGATACACACGCCCATTTGGCGGAGAAAGAATTTGAGGATGATATTCTTGAGGTCATCCAACGCGCAAAGGATCGAAACGTATTAACCATTCTTTTAATTGGCGTGGGGATTGAAGGTGCGCGCAAAGCTTTAGCTTTATCAGAGCTTGATTCCATCTTTAAAGTTGCGCTTGGTTTTCATCCTGAAGAAGTCCTTCAGATTCAAAGTTCTGATTGGATTGAAATGGAAACAATGATGGCAGATCCACGTGTCATCGCCATTGGTGAAATTGGACTCGACTTCTATTGGGATAAGAACCCAGATCATCATTTACTTCAAGAAGCGATGTTCATTCGTCAAATTGAATTGGCCAATCTTCTTCATAAACCTATTCTTGTGCATTCAAGAGATGCGATCCAAAGAACCTACGACATTATGAAAAGTGTTCCCTCATTAAAATCAGGCATTCTCCATTGTTTCTCTAGTTCACTTGAAATGGCTCAAGCCTTTATTAAACTTGGTTACTATATTAGCTTAGCAGGGCCCGTTACCTTTAAGAATGCCCATGTCCCCAAAGAAGTCGCTCAAGGGATTGACTTAAACTACTTACTGATTGAGACAGATTCACCCTATTTAAGCCCTCATCCGTTAAGAGGGATGCGCAACGAGAGTGCCCACTTAATTGAAACAGCAGCCGTCATTGCACAACTTAAAGGTCTAACACTCGATCAACTCATGGAAGCGCTTTACTTAAATTTCAATCGACTTTTTCCAAAATAAAGAGAAATTAAGAAGTTTGCATTACCAAAAGTTCTGTGTTATTATCCAAAAGTCTTGAAAGACTAAGGAGGACAATGGTTGAATAAAACGCAAATAGCCATTCTGAGTAGCTTGATGATCGCATTAACCGCTTGCTCAGCACCTGCAGAAAAGAAAGAAATTATACTTCAGCAAGCCACTGAAGTAACAACTTTACGAAGTGATTCAGTCGTGAGTCCGTATATGTTTGAGGAGTCCGTTGAAACAGTTTTTGACGCTGTCGCCCCTCAAACCATCTTAAAAGAGATGGATAGTACGCGAACAGGTTTCAGTTGGATGATCTCCAAAGTAAAAGATGGGATACCAGCCTCTGTCACCACAACCGTTCGTTCTACCTATGATACCAACGGGAATCTATTGGTGGAAGAATCTGTACCTGGATCGGAAGTCTATTCTGATTCTCAACCTGAGGTTTACCAATATGGGGCAAATATTAAAGTAGGTGCCTATATGTTGACCAGTGTCATTACGAAGTATGGGTATGATTGTGTAGGATGTGAGATTAAATTTGATGGGGCAGCCGATACTTATTCAAGTGTACGTGTTCGTAATTTAGAAGTACGACAAGCCGATGGCACTTGGAAAGATGGGATTACCTATGAAGGATACTATATCTTTGCAGCAGACAGAGCTTTCCCAATTTGTACAGTGGTCGAAGTGACCAATCATACCTTTAATGGGATGGGCTTAGTCAGTGGTGAACCTTTTAAAGCCATCGTCTTAGATCGAGGAAGTGCAATTAAAACCACACATCTTGATTTATATGTGGGGAGTGAGCGCAACATTAACGTTGTTAAAAATACTCGTACTTCTCGTACAAAGATTACGGTCATCGACTTCTTGAAATGGACACGTAATAGTTTAGGCCAACAAGTTTGTAAGTAAGACCTTTAAAAGGTACATATTTTCTATAAAAGCACTTTTGGTGCTTTTTTATGTTGTGTCATTCTAAAATTTGGAACTCAACTTTAGCATCAATTAATCTGCCTATAAATCATACTATTTTTAAGGGTAAGCTCGAACACACTACTAGCTCTATTGCATTTAATGACATTGACATACCAATACCAACCATACTTCCAAACAAGAGAAGTATGGCCACTAACATAATTTGCTTCTGAAGCGATCACTTATTACAAAATCATTCTTGTGAAAAGTAAGTATCTCTAAGGTTTTTAATGAAGGTTTGTAAATATACTTTTAGACAAAATATAAATGGATTGTAAACACTATTGTAAACAAAGTAAATAAATATTGTAAACACTATTGTAAACAAATCATCTGCGCGATCTTTACAGTACCACAGTAGCATTCTGGACCAGTATGTTACTGAACCCTTGCCTTAAGTTATGATGCTAAACTTTTGGTATAATGAAAGACGATGAAAATACAAGAAAGTATTGTGGTGGAAGGTCGCCATGATCAAGCAGCGCTGTTAAGAACGATTGAGGCCAATATTATCATTACACATGGGAATCGTCTCTCTAAAAAAACACTTGAACTGCTCATTCAAATTCAAAAAGAAACAGGCATCATTATTTTCACCGATCCTGATCAACCTGGAAAACAACTCCGTGCTAAGATCAGTGAAGCAATCCCTGAAGCAGCGCATGCTTATCTGCCCCAAGCTAAAGCAAGAGGTAAAGGTAAAGTTGGCATCGAACATGCCTCAGATGAAGACTTAATCGAAGCTTTAAGTCATTTGGTTCATCCACGACACCTAACGTCAGATTTAACCATGAGTGATTTAGTTGAGTTAGGACTCACAGGAAGTCCAACAGCTCAGCATAAAAGATATCAACTTTGTCATCTCCTTCATCTTCAAGAAGGAAATGCGAAACATTTTCTAAAGCAATGCCACAGTTTAGGCATCCATCGAAAGCAAATTCAAACCCAATGACCAAACCCATCAGTGCGCATGCTCAAACTTTAAAAATACTAAGAGAAAACCAAATGAAGGCTAAAAAGCACTTTGGTCAGAATTTTATCATTGATCCATCCGTTGTCACAAAGATTGCACAGGTGTCAGATATCCAAGATAAAGTTGTGATTGAAGTTGGCCCAGGACTTGGAGCGCTTACTGAGCAGCTCTCGGCTTTAGCATCTAAAGTCATCGCTTACGAGATTGATCCACAATGTGTGGATGTTTTAGAGAAACACTTTGTCGATTCCAATGTAGAAATCAGATTCAAAGATTTTTTAACGGTCGATTCCTTAGAAATCATCGAAAGCAATGCCACGCATTTAGTAGGCAATCTACCTTACTACATCACAACCCCCATCCTTTTCCATGTCTTAGAAAACATGGACACCATTGAAGTCATCACCATCATGGTACAAAAAGAAGTGGCTCAACGCTTCAATGCGAAAGTAGGTACCAAAGAATACAATGCTTTAACGATTATTCTTGAAACGTTATGTGACGTTAAAACAGTCATGAAAGTAAACCCTAAAGTATTCTTACCGATGCCCAATGTAGATTCAGCTGTGGTCCAACTGAGACGAAAACCAGGGATGTCTTTTCCTGAACAAAAACAATTCTTTGAGTTTGTTAAACAATCCTTTACTCAACGCAGAAAGACATTAACCAATAATTTAAGACATTATCCAGATCTTCTCAAACACCTAGAAGCCATGAACATCTCATCCAGTATCCGTGCTGAAGCGTTAACCCTTAATCAGTTTAAGGAACTGTACCAAAGAAGCTTATGAAACTTAGAGCCTTTGCGAAAGTGAATTTAGGACTAGATGTGGTCAGAAAATTAGAGAATGGATACCATGATCTCCACTCTGTTTTTGTGCCCATTGCTCTACATGACCAAATCTTAATTTATCCATCCGATGAGATGATGTTTAAGTGTCATCCAGATTATCGGATAGCCCCAGAGAAGAACACCTGTCTAAAAATGGTTGAAGTGTGTCGTACTCAGTTTAACTTCACCCAAAACTTCAGTATTACCCTTTATAAAAATATCCCTTCTCAAGCAGGACTGGGCGGTGGGAGTGCAGATGCTGCAGCTCTTTTAAATTATCTCGATCGTTTCTTCAAATGGCATTTAAATCCACAAGCCAAAATAGAGTTGGCTTTAAAAGTAGGGGCAGATGTACCCTTCTGTTTATTCAATGCACCGGCAGTTGTAACGGGGATTGGGGATCACTTAGAATTCTTTGAATTTGAACCCAATTTTGGGATTGTATTGGTTCAGCCTAAAAAAGGGGTCTCTACTCAAAAAGCTTTTGAAGGCTTAGACATCCCCAACCTAATCCACCCAAACATTCCGCGCATTAAAGAAGCACTCATGGAGGAAGATTACACAACACTTATCATGTCTTTAGGTAACAGTCTACAAGCTAAAGCTTGTGTTTTGGTTCCAGAGATCGAAACGATTCAACAGAAGTTGTTAGACTTAGGCTGTGATAAGGTAGTTATGACAGGCAGTGGCTCAGTGGTCATGGGATTTAGTCAATCCGATGAAGTCTTAGAAAGCTGTGTAAAAGCGTTTAAATCAAAGGTTCGATTTGTACGTAAGACAAAAGTCATGCGTAGAGCGGACCTAAATTTGTTAAAATAAAGATGGAGAACACCCTATGAAAAGTGCAATTGTATTAGCAGCTGGAAAAGGCACACGCATGAAATCAAGTCTACCCAAGGTCATGCATCCTATTTTAAGCGAACCCATGATTGTTCATGTGGTAACTCATCTAGAGAAAATTAAGGTAGATCATACCGTTGTGGTGATTGGACATGGGGGAGATGTGGTTCAGAATTGCTTAAAAGAATCGGTTTCCTATGCCACCCAAGTTGAACAACTCGGGACTGGACATGCAGTCATGCAGGCAATGCCTGTCTTAGCATCAGATGGAGATACGATTCTTTTATATGGGGATACACCCTGTATTCAATCAGAAACGATGCAAAGACTCTTTGATCTTAACCAAGCGTATGATCTAACCGTTTTAACGGCTGTCTTTGAAGATGCCGCACAATACGGAAGAATCGTTAGAGATACTCAAGGTCAAATCAAATCTATCGTTGAGTATAAAGATTGTACTGAAGATCAACGTAAGATTAAAGAGATTAATACGGGGATTTATTGCTTCAAGAATAAAGCCCTCCATGCTTATATCAAAGAACTTACCAACGACAATGCGGCGCATGAATACTACATCACCGATTTAATTGAAATCTTCTTAAAACACAATCTACGTGTACAAGGTGTCGTGATTGAAGACAGTGATGAAGTTCAAGGGGTCAATGATCGTCTTGATTTAGCCAAAGCGAGTCAATGGATTCAACGTAAAATTAATACTGAATGGATGAAAAAGGGGGTTACCTTCATCAATCCAGACCTCAGTTTTGTATCCTTAAACACCACCTTAGGTGAAGATGTGACGATTTACCCTAATGTTTATTTAGAAAAGAAGAATAGCCTGGGAAATAATGTGACCTTACTCCCCAATACTTTCTTAGTAAATGCGACCATCGGCAACAATGTTAAAATTGATGCATCTAGAGTCACAGACAGTGAAGTTGGGAATGATGTCAACATTGGTCCCTATGCTCATTTAAGAGAACACTGTGTGATTGCGGATAAAAACCGGATTGGAAACTTTGTTGAGATGAAGAAAACAATCTTCGGCTATGATTCTCGCTGCGCACACTTAAGTTACTTAGGAGATAGTATTGTAGGCGCTCAAGTCAATATCGGCTGTGGTGTAGTTACCGTTAATTACGATGGTAAAAATAAACATCAAACCATCATAAAAGACAATGCCTTCATTGGATCGAATGCAAACCTCATTGCACCCATTGTGGTGGGTCAACATGCCGTTGTAGCTGCGGGCTCAACCATTACTAAATCGGTCGAAGATGCGGATATGGCCATTGCGCGTTCGCACCAAGTGAATAAGCCAGGTTATGGCGCTCGATATAAAGAAAAAGCTAAAAAATAAGAAAGAGGGAACTTATGAAAGACATCATCGTATTCGCACTGAATTCAAGCGTAGAATTAGCTGAAGAAATATGTACGACTTTAGGCATCAAATTGGGTGAAATCTCTGTCAAACACTTTGCGGATGGAGAAATCATTGTGGAGCCTTTAGAATCAGTACGTGGTAAACATGTCTTTTTGGTTCAATCAACCTGTACCCCAGTCTCTGAAAACCTCATGGAAGTTCTTATTGCTTTAGATGCGTGTAAGCGTGCTTCAGCGGATATGATTACAGTGGTTATGCCCTATTATGGCTATGCCCGTCAAGACCGTAAAGCCCGTGCTCGTCAACCCATTACCGCAAAATTAGTGGCTGACTTAATTACAGTTGCTGGTGCAGATCGTGTTATCACCATGGATCTCCATGCCCCTCAAATCCAAGGTTTCTTCAACATTCCAACCGATGACTTAACAGCTGTATCAATGATTGGCCAATACTTTAGAAATAAGAAGTTTGAGAATGAAATCGTCGTAGTATCCCCAGATCATGGAGGTGCAACCCGTGCACGTCGTTTAGCGGATACGTTACCGAATTCAACCATAGCGATTATTGATAAACGTCGTACTCAACCCAACGTTGCCGAAGCCATGAATCTAATTGGAGATGTCGAAGGAAAGACAGCCATTATCGTGGATGATATTGTGGATACAGGGGGCTCTCTCTTAGGAGGGGTCGATATGTTGTATGAAAAAGGGGCCAAAGAAGTCTATTGTGCCTGCTCTCATGGAATCTTATCTGGCAATTCCATCGAGCGTATCCATAATTCTAAGATCAAAGAATTGGTGATCACCAACTCGATTCCCTTGAGTGAAGAGAAAAAGATGGAACCTAAGATTAAACAAATCTCGATTGGATATATGTTGGCACGTACGATCCAAGCCATTCAGCAACACACCCCAGTTTCTGAAATGTATAAGATGTTTAACGAACAATAAACAAGTAAGCGCTTTACCCATCTTAACGGATGGGTTTTTTCTTAAATAGTGCGTTTACACAGTGGTTTTGTTGTATCATAAGCCTAATAGTTTTATGAAACACTCAACACTTACCGGAAAACTTGCTCTAATCTTGGCTGCCTTCTTATGGGGCATTTCTTTTGTGGTTGTTCAAAAAGCCCTCAATGGGGGCTGGACAACTTTTCTACTTTTGGGCATGCGTGGACTTTTAGCGGGGTCAGCCTTAACCGCATTAAGCCTGCATCGAAAATTTTGGAAGAATAAAGCATTGCTGAGAGATGGTTTAATCGGAGGGGTGCTGCTCTTTATAGGAATGGTTCTTCAAACCTATGGACAACTCAACTCTACGGTATCAAATTCTTCATTTATCACCGTATTATACGTTGTCTTCATTCCACTCATTCTATGGAAAAAACATCCTTTAAACTTAAGTGCAGGCTTAGCGATTGTGTTGGCGGTTTCAGGCACAGCCATCTTAAGTCTCCAAAGTAATTTAAATTTTAACATCGGCGACCTCTTATTGGTGGGCTGTGCACTAACGTTTGCGATACATATCATCTTTATGGTTCGATTAGCTACACACAACGAACTGATTGCCGCAACAGCCATTCAATGCTTAACCATGGCCGTCTTAAGTTTCATCCTCGCCAGCTTTGAAGGGGTTTCCATCCCCAGCAGTGGTTGGATTTTTGTCCTGTATGCAGGTTTAGTGAGCAGTGGATTAGCTTTCCTACTTCAACTCTATGGACAGTCCCATGTGCATCCAACCATCTCAGGCTTACTGTTAACCTTGGAGGCATTGTTTGGAACCTTGGGCGCAATCTTCATTTTAAAAGAACCCGTCACCCTGCGCATTATCTTAGGGGGTAGTTTAATGATTTGTGCAGTTGTGGTGATTGAAGTGGGACCAATGCTTTGGATGCGTTTAAAGGGGGAAACTAAAGATGACAAACCAGTTTATACTCAGACAGATGGAAGCTAAATTTAATGGAACACTCAAAGATTATTTAGAAAGCATGCTTGAATCAGATTCGCTCTATCAAGCACTTAGTCCTTTGAAAGGCGATGACCTACAAGTGTTGGTAGATTATCCATTCTCCATTCATCATGACTTAATTTCGAATCAGATTATTCGCTATAAGGATATTCAAAAAGTCCCTGATCAAAGCTTTACTGTACCTTTTCTTCTGTATGGTAAAAACGCACACGGACTTGAGTTTGCCTTCATACTTACTTTAAAAGAGACGGATTATTTATGGGCTAAAGGACTCTATTTAGCCTTGACTGAACCAGGTTCAGCCTTAGAAACACTCAAGAATACCTGTATTGCGTCTACCTTGGAACATCCAGGTAATCACAAAGCGCTACAAGATCTGATCGCTGCTGAGTTGAGTGCGGGATCAATCCAGAGAAGCTTAGATAAAGCTGTTTATACCAATCATGATCAACTCATCGACTTGGCGCATCAAAAAGCATTGAGTCTTCAAGACGAATTAAAGGAACAAATTCCCACCGTTCAAGAAAAAGGAAGGGTGATTGCTCAAGCAGTCATCCAATGGTTTCTTCTAAAAAAGATGGTGTATGTCCATACCATGATGAATCGTAATTTACTCAATGGTCCGTGCAAGGGAGATGTTAAACAACAAAGACATCTGGCTAAACAACATGCCGATTCGATTCAGTTTATGATGTACAGTGAGATGTGGAGACTCTAAAAACAAAAGACACATCCTCAAAACTGAGATGTGTCTTTCTTTATTATTTTGCGTTAACTAAACGAATCTGTATCCTCTTATTAAGTCCTGCAGCGAATCTTTCAAGGGTATGTAGAGTAGGTGAATGCTTGCCATTTTCAAATCGAGAGATATTAGATTTTGGAATGCCGATTCTCTTTGCCATTTCATTTTGTGTTAAGTTTTCTTTTATTCGCAATTCAATCAATTCTTGAATAATTTGGTATTCAGCAAGTAAAGCATCATATTCAAGCTGTGTTTCAGGATCGCTTAGGAGTAAGTCTTTAACTTCTTTATATGTTTTTGGCATGGTTTCTTTTTTCCCAATCTAGTTTGTATTTATAGGCTTTGGTGAGCTCATTCGAAGGTGTTTTCGAAGATTTCTTCGTATATGCATGAAGTAGAATAATATTGTTATTACTTTTAAAGTAATAAAATAATCGAGTAATATTAGAACTCTGTTTAGATCTCAACTCGAACATAGAACCTCTTATATCTCGAAGCGCTAATGAATGTGGTTTTTTAAGTAAATTCCCAAACTTCTCTAATAAATCAATATCTTTAAGAATTTTTGCTTTAAGTTTTGGATCATCTATAGATGTAATAAAATCTTCAACAGGACATGATCCATCTTCCCTTTGATAGAGAATAATCTCCCACATAAACCCCCCAATAGTTATCATACTTGATAACTAGTACAATCATAATATGAATGAGAGAATTAATCAAGACGGATTACTTTGATGTTTTCTCTATCCATAGTTGTTTTTTGGATAGAAAGGCAATGTGGCCCTTGGTGATTTGATTCAAGCGGTCACTGATGTCATGTTCAGATTGGAGGGTTAGAGTTAAGACATCTCCAAATTGACGCTCAACCAGTGAACCCAGTTTTGGAATTTGATTCAAAACATCGTCTGCATAGTTGAGCGGTATTTCCACACTTAAGTGCGTGACATAAACCAAAGGGTTCAAGTGGGCTGAATTGAGCGCATCACTGACACACGACCGATAAGCACGAGATAATCCAGAAGCGCCTAAAGGAATCCCTCCATAATAACGAATAACAATCGCTAAAATATCTGAGACATCTTTCTTTCGTAAAGCTTCCATCATAGGTTGTCCCGCTGTGCCTGCAGGTTCACCATCATCGTTAGACTGCTCTTTCTCATGAATCCGATAAGCTGTACAGATATGGGTGGCTTTAGGATGTTCCTTATGAACTTGTTTGAGGATGTTTTGAATTTCTTCATAGGTAAAGACTCTGTAGAGCTGAGTGATAAAATCAGATTTCTTCAGGGTGATTTGGGTGCTTATGTTATGATTTAAGCGGAATACCATGGTGCTTAAAGTATAGCACAGCCCTTAAGGAGCCTATGATGATTGAACGTTATGCACGCGTAGAAATGAGCCAACTTTGGAGCGATCAAGTTCGCTTTGAAACATGGTTAAAAGTAGAACTAGCCGTATGTGAAGTCTATCATCGCAAAGGGAAGATCAGTCTAGAGGAAATAGGGGCTTTACGTCAAGCCAGTTTCAAAATAGACCGAATTGTAGAACTCGAAAAAGAAACGAAACATGATGTGGTTGCCTTTACCCGTGCACTCAGTGAAAATCTAGGACCTGAAAAACGTTGGATACATTATGGCTTAACCAGTACGGATGTTGTAGATACAGCCTTAGGATTGAACTTTAAAGCGGTGAATGCAGTTCTTAAACAAGACATCGAAAAATTAATAGAAGCATTAAAAGATAAAGCTTTGAAGTATAAAAATCTAGCCTGTATGGGTAGAACCCATGGGGTACATGCGGAAATAACCAGTTTTGGATTAAAGTTTGCTTTATGGGTAGATGAGCTTAATCGTCAAAAGGTTCGCTTTAATTTAGCTTGTTCAGATATTGAATGTGGAAAGATCAGTGGAGCGGTAGGAAATTGTTTATACACAGGGGTAGAACTCCAAGATGAGGTGTGTTCTTTATTAGGCCTGCAGTCTGCCAACATTTCAACACAAACCCTCCAAAGAGATCGTCATGCATTCTATATTCATACCCTTGCCTTGATTGGGTCTACCTTAGATAAGATTGCGACTGAAATGAGACATCTTCAACGTTCAGAAGTCCGTGAAGTTGAAGAAGGGTTTAGTCAGGGTCAAAAAGGATCGTCGGCGATGCCGCATAAACGTAATCCCATTTCGTTTGAAAACATCAGTGGACTCTCTAGAATTCTTAGAGGATATAGTGTTAGTGCCATGGAAGACATTGCTTTGTGGCATGAACGTGACATCTCACACTCATCCGTTGAAAGAATCATCCTCCCTGATTCAACCATCCTCTTAGACTATATGCTCCATCGGATGACAGGACTCATCAACAACCTCCAGGTTTTTGAAGATCGTGTTCTAGAAAATATTGAAGCTACACAAGGGGTTATATTTGCCCAACGCATCATGAATGTGCTTATTGAAGACAAAGGCTGTGCACGTGAAGCTGCCTATGATTTAATCCAACCCATCGCCATGGAGGCTTGGACAAAGAAGCTTAACTTTATCGCCTTGGTGAAAGATTCACCTGAACTTAAAGTGTATATGACGAAAGAAGACATTGAAGCTTGCTTCGATTTAAATTTCTATCTCAAAGAAGTAGATTCGATTTATCATCGCGTTGGTTTATAAGGGGGACAAAGGAGACCTTATGAAAAAGGCAGAAATTGGTTTAAGTGTCTATCCGGATTTTCAATCCTATGCAGTGATTGAGCAACAACTCTTAGCAGCGTCTGATTTAGGGTATACACATGTCTTCACCTCCATTCAACTTGGAAACTTAGGGTTTGAACGAAGTGAAGCGTCTCCCAGTGATTTTAAGAAAGTGTTGCATCTGTGTCAAAAGCTAAAGATGTGTACACATGTCGATATTAATGATCAAGTCTTTAAACAATTAGGCGCAAGCTTAGATAACTTAGAACCCCTTAAAGTTTTAGGGGTGGATGTTTTACGACTGGATGGGGGGTTTGGCATTGAAGAAACGGTTCAACTAACCTTAAACAAGCAAGGCATCGTTATTGAAGATAATCCAGTGATGCATCCTCAACTCTTTAAAAAAGCACGGGCCGTCTTAGAGCGAGGAAATCCACTTCAATATCGCATGTGTCATAATTTCTTCCCACGCAATGAGACTGGCTTAGACTTTGACCATACCCAAGAAATTTCTTCTAAACTCTTAGAAATGGGCTTGAATTCGGGGATATTCATCACCTCACAATCCTCAACCAATGACCTAAATTTAACTGGGAATGGGGTCTGTACCGTGGAGGATCATCGCTATCTTCCGGCAGAACTTGCCTTTAGTGAACTAAGAAACACAGGCGTTTATGATGTGATTCTATTTGGAGACTCACACCCAAGTGTTGAAGACTTAAAAGCTGTCAGTGAAATAGCACGTAAAGACTATTGTGAACTTGAAGTTTGGTTAGACCAAGCCTTACCCACAGATCAAAAGACAGTGGTCCTAGAAACCCTTCACCATGCGCGCATTGATCAACCCAAATCCTTGGTGAGAAGTACCCAAACTCGCAAGAGAATGAAGGTCACGCCGTATCGTTGTATCCAACGTCCATATTTAAGTATCACACTCGATAATGATCGATCAAACCGCTATGAAGGCGAATTACAGATTACTTTAGAAGACTTAGGTCCAAATCCTGTTTGTAATGTGATTGGACAGGTAAAACCCACTTGTAAACGCCTCTTAGAACAAGTAAAATATAGCCAGGTTTCATTTAAACTAAAGGAGTAAACATGGAAGGTTTAGAACTCGTAAGTTTCCAGATTATTGCAGCAGCCGGCTCTGCTCGTTCTTCGTACATCGAAGCACTACAAGTAGCCAAAGAAGGTAAATTCGAAGAAGCAAAGGCGATGATTAAAGAAGGGGATGATGCATTTGTTCAAGCACACCATGTCCATGCTGAGCTCATTCAAAAATTTGCAGGCGGAGAAGAAGTAGGTGCCAACATTCTACTTATTCATGCTGAAGACCAAGTCATGAGTGCTGAAGTTCTTAAGATTATGGCTTCTGAATTCATTGAATTGTATCAAAAACTAAAATAGTTCTAGCTTTATTAGGACAAACCAAGAGACTGCCTTGGCAGTCTCTTTTTTTTAAGCACTAAAAATAGGGAAGTTATTCTAATCTCAATAAATCATATAGAACTAAGGGTTTACGCACTACTTTAGGCTTAGGGACCTCATATGAGTTCCCTTTTTTAATCATAAAAGGGTACAATTAAACCATGGAAGAAAACTTACAAAAACTCACCACGGAATCGCGTAATCCAAAATCATCAAACCTAGACGAACTCAGTCCTCTTCAAGTCGTTCAATTAATGAATGAAGAAGACAAGGGTGTTGCCTTAGCCATCGAAAAGAAGATGGATGTCATTGCCCAAGCGGTTGAACTCATCATCTCTAAACTTGAAAATCAAGGACGAGTGATTTATTTTGGCGCAGGAACCAGTGGAAGACTGGGTGTTCTAGATGCATCAGAAATACCGCCTACCTTCTCATCCATTAACCAGTTTATTGGGTTAATGGCAGGTGGAGAATCCGCCTTAAGAAAACCCACAGAAGGGGCAGAGGATCATCCAGATCTTGCCGTTCAAGAACTCAAGGCATTAAATTTTAGTATGAAAGATGTGGCCATTGGTATTGCAGCCAGTGGACGTACGCCCTATTGTATCGGGGGCTTAGAATACGCGAAGAGTCTAAAGGCATCCACCATTAGTATTACCTGCAACCCCCAGTCAAAGATGTCTTTGATCGCAGATCTAGCGATTGATATTGAAGTAGGACCTGAAGTACTGACAGGCTCAACCCGATTGAAATCAGGTACTGCCCAGAAGATGGTGTTAAATATGTTGAGTACAGCCTCCATGGTCGGCTTAGGTAAAACCTATGGAAACCTGATGGTCGATGTAAATCCAAGTAATCTAAAATTGATTGATCGAGCCACACGCATCATTATGGAAGCCACCGGATCAGATCTAATCAGCGCACGAAAAGCACTCGATGAAGCTGAACTAAAACCTAAAGTAGCGATTGTCATGTTGCTGAAGAAGTGTAACCCCATTGAAGCCAAGATGAGATTGGATAAAGCCAATGGCTTTGTCAGAAAAGCTATAAAGTAAACGGAACTAAACGTTCCGTTTTTTAAAGCATAAAGAAAAGCACTAGGAAATCCTAGTGCTTAATGACTTATAAACTTTGTCCGTTTTCTTGAATAAGATTCTTATACCAGAAGAAGGATTTTTTCTTTGAACGTTTCAAATCTTTGAGATCATCGTTACCACGGTTCACATAGATGAACCCATAACGTTTCTCAAATCCTTGATGCGTTGAGATGAGGTCAATGGCTGACCATGGGCAATAACCCAAGACTTCAACCCCACAATCAATGGTTTTCTTCAGTTCTACCAAATGATCTGTGAGGTATTGAATACGGTAATCATCGTTAATGGAACCATCTGCTTCCACTTTATCATTTGCGCCCAATCCATTTTCAGTAATGAGGAGCGGTAAGTGATAACGTGCATACATGTCCATCATGGTGGTTCTAAAGCCTAATGGATCAATTTGCCAACCAAATTCAGTGTAAGGCAAGAATTCATTAGGAACCCCCTTATAGAAAGTATCGGTTACAGCAATCTGTTGGTCAGCTTTAGGATCTGACTTAACTTCACCATCATTGGCTTCAAAGGTCGCAGTGTTGTAGTAGTTGAAGGCAATGAAATCAGGTTTTCCAGCTTTAAGGATATCCATTTCTTCATCGGTGATGTCTAAACGGAACCCTTTCTTCGTGATATAGTCCAAAGCAACAGGATTGTATTTGCCCCAAACAGCGATATCTAGATACAACCAATTACGTACGGCATTGATGTATAAGGTTGCGAGGTTATCTTCAGGTTTTGAGGTATGAGGATAGTTCACAGAGATATTAGGCGCAGGTCCAATCTTAGCATTAGGCGCCATTTCATGGCAGAGTTTGAACACTTTTGCTTGCGCCAACAACATATAGTGGTTGGACTGATAGAGTTCTCTTTCTTGACCAGGTTTGGTGGTTCCAATCACAGGTCCATAGAGGATCATCATGTTTTGTTCGTTTATGGTGAGCCAGTATTTAACTCTGGAGCCATAGTTTTCAAACAAAACTTTCGCAAATTCAACAAAAGCATCAATCGTCTTAGGATTGGTCCATCCCCCCACTTTATCCAAGTCATGAGGTAAGTCAAAGTGATACATGGTAATGATAGGTTCAATCCCAAACTTTAAACATTCATCAATAAGGTCACTGTAGAACTTAACCCCTTTAGGATTAACGCTCCCTGAACCTTCAGGAAGAATACGCGTCCAAGCAATGGAGAACCGATAGGCTTTTAGGCCAAGTTCAGCAAATAAAGCAACGTCTTCTTTATAGTGATGATAATGGTCTGAACAAACATTGAAGTTAGGCGTACCCGGATAAGGTTCTCTTACGTCTTGAACTGATAAGCCTTTACCGTCTTCATTGTAGGCGCCTTCAACTTGATAAGCACTGGTTGAAGCACCCCATAAGAAATTTTTAGGAAATGACATAATAATCCTCCGTTTCTTTATGTCTTCATTATACAAAGAATCAGTGAAACTTTTTGCCAAAGTGAAGAGCACCTTTTCACATTTATGAAACTGAATCTTCTATAATGGAACTATGAAAAAAGATGAAACATACGCCAATGGGCAAAGATTCTTAAACTTAGAAAACGACGTCTTAACATATTACTTTAAAGATGGGTTGATTAAAGCACATGGACCTTACGTTAATGACTTAATGGAAGGGAAATGGACGTTCTATAAAAAAGGACAGATCTTGTGGCAAATTGGACATTTTAAAGCTGGAGTCAAAAACGGGTCTTGGACCCGCTATGATGTTTTAGGGAAAATCGAATACTATGAAACATTTGAAGATGGAAAAATTAAGTAAGATAGTTCCCCACCACCAAGACACAGGCCTCAATCACAGTTATATTTAAAGCTTTGGCTTTGTTTAATAGAGCTATATCCATCGTACCAGGTTGTAACCAAATGGTTTTAATTCCTAAGGCCTGGACTGACGCTAGGTAATGTATACCAATTTTTGGATTCACCACGAAGACAACTAAATCAGGAATACGTGGGCATTTTTCTAAAGACTCATACACAGGTTCATTAAAAAGGACCTCATATTTTGGATTCACAGGAAATGCTTCTTTATGTAAAGTGTATATTTTACGAACAATTTTATTGGCGTAAGCCTCAGGATCTTGATTGACCCCAAGGACTGCAAGGGTATGAGCTTGGCTTAATATAGATTTTGGATCGAGCATAGGGTGTCCTCTTTATTATATTAACAAAGGACACGCATCAACAAAAGGATAATGCCATTTGACATTTAGATGACATTTCCCTATCATGTTGTGAATAGAACCAAGGAGAAAAACTATGCCTAAAATATGCATTATTACGGATTCCTCTGTTTCCCTTTTCCCTCAAGAGGCAAAAAAATTAAACATAGAGGTTGCACCTCTATCCATTATGGTCAATGGAAAAGAACACCAAGACCTTATTAATATTCAACCTGCAGACATCATTAAGTCGCTTAAAGCCGGAGATGAAATCACCACCTCTCAACCCAATATCGGCTATCTAGATGAACTCATGGAAAGACTTAAAGCTGAGAAGTACGATCACATTCTTATCTTTACCATTGCGGGTTATCTGTCAGGTACCTACAATGCGTTTAGATTAGCTGCCTCTAATCACGACATGGAAAATGTCACCATCCTAGATACTAAATCAGCCTCAGGACCGATCCGTCATGTGGTGTTAGAAGCCCGTAAGATGGCGGATGCTGGGAAAACTGTAAAAGAAATTCTAGCGTATGCAGATCGAGTCTTCGATAATTCAATCACCTATATCTTGCCTGATAATCTAGACCAACTTCGTAAGGGTGGACGTGTTAAAGGGGCAGTTGCCACTTTAAGCAATCTACTGAAGATTAAGCTCTGTCTTTATATTGATAAAGATGTGACCACCATTGAGAAGTTTGATACCAATCGTGTTGAAGCTAAATTATTCACATCCATTTTAGAAGATATGCGTAAACGTGGATTTACAGCGCAAACACACAAAGTATATATTCCTGAATGTAATGCCACTGAACGTGTTGAAAGTTTCAAAGCTTTCTTACTTAAAAATGAACCTGGGACAGACATTGAAGTGATTGTCTTGCCTGCAGGGATTGCCGCACACGTAGGGTTAAACACCTATGGTGTTCAGACAGCTTTAAAAGCCTAAGTTAACCCTAACCTCTTGTATGCTAAGATAGATACAAGAGGTTTTTATATCCATGCGCAGATTCAACTTTAAATATGTGTATAATCTGAGAGAGTGTGGTGGTTATAGCACACCAGAAGGTAGTACTAAAGAACGTGTATTTCTAAGAAGCGATAACTTAACCCATCTTCTAGCGTCTGAAATTCAACAGCTTAAAACCTATGGTTTAGGGAGAGTCATCGATCTTCGTCACGCTGAAGAAATAGCACATGAGCCTGATCCCTTCAGTAAAGATGTCGATGTTCGCTATGAAAACATCGCCGTAACTGATTATGCAGCGCATACTTTAGAGGATATGAATCGCATCACCTTAAGTGATTTATACATCACCATGGCTGAGAATAAAGGTTTTATTCAAAGGGTCTTTCAATCCTTAGCGGATGAAGAAAAGACAACGCTGTTTCATTGCTCAGCAGGAAAAGACAGAACCGGTATCATTGCGGCGATCCTCTATAAATTAGTGGGAGTTGCAGAGGTTGATATCATTGCTGATTATCAAGTATCCTTCACCTATTTGATGCCTAAATACAGTGCACTGGAAAACAACCCGTCTACTCAATATACCAATCTCTTTGATTCAAAAGCACAGACCATGGCGAACTTCCTTGATTACCTCAATCGAACCTATGCCAGTATGGAAGCTTATCTCTTATCCAAAGATATCCCTCAAAACACCATTGATCGATTAAAATCTAAGTTTGTCGAAAGGAACCCACAATGACACTCCGTAAATCCATCCTAAGTTTAACCCTCATCTTATTCTTTATTCTTATGTATACCGTTCTGCATACCTTCTTCCTCATCTCTAATCTTGTGAGCGCAGCTGGAACCAACTTAAGTGGTCTGGTAGGGGGAAGTTTAAATGCCTTTGTTGTATGGGCGCAATTTCCTTTATTGTTTATGGTTGCTTTATTGATTCTCTATCTCACGTGGGGAGATACCAGTTTATCTAAGTCAAAATAAGTCGAAACATTGCTTTGTTTCGGCTTTTCTTTTGGAGGACACCATGAAAGAAGTCGTTCTTTTAGCCGCAGGTCAGGGATCTAAATTTTGGCCCTATCAGAGCACACGCAATAAATGTATGATGCCAATTGGAAATGTTGCTTTACTCAGTCGCACGGTGCAAACGTGTTTAAAGGCGAATGTTGAACATATCCTCATTGCGTCAATCACGCACACGGAACAGATCCTATATGCCTTTAGGAATGTCCCTCAAGTTGAAGTCATAACCCTTCAAGCCACCAAAGGATCTGCGGATACTTTGCTTCAATGTATCCCATATCTTAAAAGTAAGGATCCCTTTGTGTTCTATGGAGATACCTACATTCATCCAGAAGATCTGATGGGTTTTCTTCAAATCGCAAGGATTGGACAAAGCTTAGTTTCAGCTTTAAAAGAGTCAGCGCTTCATTGGATCGCGTGTCGAATCCAAGAGGAATCTTTAATTGAGTTTGGGGCACATCAACGTGGAGATACCATGACCCATCAGTGGTTAGGTGGCCACGTCAACCTTGAATTTATAGAACAATGTCGGAAGAATCCCCATAAATTTACACCTTTAAAAGTAGGGGTAGGTTCGCCTGAAGAAGCTTATTTAGAAATGTCGCTGATGGATTGGAAAGAAAGCGGTCAAAGTTTAACCGTAATCGAAACACAAAAGCCAAGCTTTGACATCGATAAACCTTGGCATGCCTTACAAGCCAATGCGTATGTGGTTGAAGAAGCTTGTCTTCAGTTAACCAAACATCACCTCGATCCAAGCAGTACCTTAGATCCAAGTGCCCACATAACTGGTTTTATCCAAGTAGGAAAAGAAAGTCACATTGGTCGTCATGTTGTCATCACAGGCAATGTGATCATCGGGGATCATACAACTATAGAGAATGGCGTTGTGATTACAGGTCCTTGTATCATCGGAGATGACTGTCATCTTTCAGATATCGCTAAAGTTCATGCCTATTCTACAATTGGACATCACTCTAAATTGAGTCAAGGATTTGAATTCTCTGGGATGATGTTGAATCATGTGTATGGGGTTCATTATGGGGAATACTATGGATTAATCGGTGAAAACACAGATCTAGGGGCTGGAACCACCAGCGGAACCCTTCGATTTGATGATCAACAAACTCAACATAACACCTTAGGCCATAAAGAAACTCCCCATGACTTTGCGAATGCATCCTACTTAGGCGATTATTGTCGAACCGGGGTGGGTGCTTTACTGATGCCTGGGGTTAAAGTCGGATCGAACTCAGTGGTTGGAAGTGGTGTCGTCTTACAAGAAGATGTCGAAGATAAGACCCTTATTTATCAAGAACAAACCCTTAAAAAGAAAGCCTGGGGACCCTCACGCTATGGATGGTAATATGAACGCAACGCAAAAGTATACGCAACATCTACACACTTTACTCGATCAAGTTGAAACAAGTCAAACAGAAGCAATACATAAAGCATCGCTTATGATTGCTCAAGCCATTGAAGGTCACCATGCCTTATTTGTCTTTGGTGCTTCCCATGCGGGGATACTTTCAATGGAACTCTTTTATCGCAGTGGGGGTCTTGTGATGGCCAACCCCATCTTTGCGCCTGATCTGATGTTGGATGCGCGTCCTGTAACCTTAACCACGGATATGGAACGATTGGAAGGGTATGGGAATATCCTATTAAATCAATCTAAAATACAAACTGGGGATGTCTTAATCATTCACTCTGTCTCTGGACGAAACGCTGTTAGTATAGACATGGCACTCGAAGCCAAGAAAAGACAGATACCAGTCATCGTCATTACCAATGTGACCTACAGTACTCAACTCAACTCACGCCACTCATCGGGATTAAAACTGATGGATACGGCAGATGTCTTAATCGATAACTGTGGTGATTTCGAAGACTCCAGCATTGAAATCATGGGAACCTCTCAAAAAATGGGACCTACCTCAACAATTACTGGGGCTTATATTGTGAATAGCTTAGCCATGATGTGTGCTGAAGAACTTGTCCTAAGAGGAATTGAGGTTCCTATTTATCACAGTGCCAACATGGAAGGTGGCGATGTCTTTAATGAAACGCTTATGCGTCGCTACAAAGATCTCATTCACTACCTATAAACAGACCATTAGAAGCTAACAAGCAAAAACTTGTTGGATCTAAGCAATCTCTATCTCTTAGTCCTTTCATAAATACTTAGACAAAGACATCTCTACTATAAAGAGGTGTTTTTCTTTATCTTTGAAGTAAGTATTCTGTACATTTCATTATATCGATATAAATATATCGTTAAACGATAAATAATTATTGTATATAATTAAAATACGGTGTATAGTATCCTTATTAGCTGCTACATTCAATGATTCAGCTAGGGCAATGGAGGGCATATGAAGCCTAAAAAAGATTTTGGACAATTCATTAAGTTGACGAATGGTTTATATCTTCTAACTAAGTTCTTGAGTTTTGTGACGATTGTAGCAGGGGTCTTTGGAGTTCTATTGATCAGTGTTCTGTCTTTTTTCTCAAAGAATATTGCGAGCTTTATCGATCTTGCTCTTCAAGAGAACGACTTTTCAAAGTGGCAGTTCAGAGACTTGAATATTCCGTTTGATCTAGGGTTTGTCACAGGGACCAACCTTGTTTGGTTCATTGTGGTGATGATGAGTGTTGCGATCGTGTCTTTGGTGATTTTCTACTTTATGACCCGAAGCCTAAAAGTGATCCTCAAAAATGTGAATGAGAAGAATCCATTTAGTCATGAGAATGTGAAACACATTCAATACCTAGGATATATGATTATCACGTCTAGCTTTTTCTCAGGGCTGTATAGTCTTGTGATTTGGTTCTTTATCAAGTCAGTTAACTTCAAATTGGTGGATTTAGGATTATTGTTTGTTGGATTATTAATTCTATTGTTGTCGAGTATCTTCCAATACGGGAATTTCCTGCAAGAAGAATTCGACACCTTGATCTAGGAGACCTATGGCCATTATCACTCGATTAGATCGTGTCTTAGCCGATCGCAAAATGTCTTTATCTGAACTGGCGGAACGTGTTGATATTACGATTGTCAATTTATCTAATTTTAAGACAGGTAAAGTTAAAGCCATTCGTTTCTCAACCCTCAATGCCATCTGTGTGGCTTTGAATTGTCAACCTGGAGATCTCCTTGAATATACACAAGGCGAAGAAGTTGAAAGTTTAGATCAAGTTATATAAATAAAAGAAACCTTCACAATGCTGAAGGTTTCTTTTTAGATTATTTCTTATGACGAGAATAACTGTTGGATCCGTAATTTGATTTAGGGAAAGGTTTCTTTTCGTGGGTATTGCGTTTTTCAAGTTCAAATGCTTTAACTTTAAAGCCTTTGATTAGACTTGCATTCACGGCATCTAAGATGTCATGAATGAATTCACTTGGGACTTCCACATGGGTGAAACGATCATTGATGCGAATCTTTCCAATGTCTCTACCAGAGATTCCAGCTGCTTCAGCAATCGCAGATACGATATGTGCAGCTGCAATGCCTTGACGTGTACCCACATCCAATTCAATGGTTGTAAGGTTAACGTGGGTTGCACGTTTCTGTTTATCAATCGGACGTGCTGTTTCTTCGAAGATTTCATGACCTAGGAATTTGTACAACAAGGCTTCAGACAATCTAACAGGATCAATCCCTGAATCAATCAATTTTTCAACTTGTTGTTTAAGTTCAGCAGGCACATCTTTTTCAAGGGTACTCACGATATCTTTGGTCAAGTGATCAAAACGAACGGCTTGGATTTCTTGAATGGTAGGTAAGGTTTGACGGGTTAACGTCGCTTTTGTTAAGTGTTCTAACTCCGAGATAACATAGCGTTGACGAGGTGTAATCAAGGTTACAGAAATACCAGATTTACCCGCACGACCTGTACGGCCAATACGGTGAACATAGTATTCAATTTCTTGAGGCACATCATAATTAAAGACCATATCTAATCCATTAATATCAATCCCACGGGCAGCCACATCGGTACAAACCAAGTGATTGATTTTCTTAGCTCTAAACTTATCCATAACAGCGGTACGCATGTCTTGTTTTAAGTCACCGTGAATCGCTGCAGCACTAAAGCCTTTTGAGAGTAAACTAGAGCACAAATCATCAACCATTTTCTTGGTATTACAGAAGATCATGGAAGAGGCAGGACGGTAGTATTCCAACAATTGGATGAGCACCTTCGCCTTATCCCCTTGGTTGGTTTCATAGAGGACTTGTTGAATGGTGGATACAGTTAATTCTTTATTCTTAGTTTTAATAAAGACAGGATCTTTTTGATAGTTCTTCGTAATGTCTAAAATAGGTTTAGGCATGGTTGCTGAGAACAATAAGGTTTGTCTTTCGGCAGGGATGTCTTCTAAGATTTGTTCAATGGCTTCTTTAAAACCCATCTTCAACATTTCATCGGCTTCATCCAAAACTAAGGCCTTTAATTCTTTAAACTTAAGTGTATGACGATCGATGTGATCTTGGACACGTCCTGGCGTCCCAACAATAATGTCAGCACCACCTTTTAAATCACGGATCTGGGTGGTGATTGGATCGCCACCATAGATTGGAACAATGCGGATGCCTTCTTTGTATTTGGCAAATTTACGCATTTCATTGGTGATCTGTAAGCACAGTTCACGGGTTGGGGATAAGATGAGCACTTGTGGAACACGCTTTTCTAAGGTGGTCAAGGCATCTATCAGCGGTAAACCAAAGGCAGCTGTTTTACCAGATCCTGTCTGGCTTTGTCCTATGATATCTTTTCCCTCAATAACAAGGGGTATACATTCGGCCTGTATGGGCGTCGCTTCCTCGAAGCCGATTTCCAATACGGCGCGGAGGATTTCTGGGGATAAACTCAATTCACTAAATTTCATAATTTTCCTAACTGTACAAAGTACCGATGAATTATAACACACTTTGTCAAATGGCCCTAAAACGCTTAGGACTTGAAATCTTCACAAGACTGGTTTACAATGAATTAGCACTCAGGCGCATAAAGTGCCAAAAGGAGAACTATGGCAAAAAAGCAATATAAAGCTGAAACAAAACGACTTTTAGATTTAGTCATCCATTCGATCTACACCCACAAAGAAATCTTTCTAAGAGAACTCATCTCGAATGCATCCGATGCATTAGACAAACTCTACTTTCAATCGCTTCAAGAAGACTTAGGCATTGATCGTACTGCTTTATCCATTACCTTAGAATTAAATAAGGAAGCACGTACCTTAAGCATCATCGACAACGGCATTGGGATGACGCAAGCGGAAGTCGAAGATAATCTAGGGGTCATCGCTAAATCGGGTTCTTTAGCGTTTAAGAAAGCTTTGGATTCCAACGATAAACAATCAGAAATCGACATCATTGGTCAATTTGGGGTCGGGTTCTACTCAGCCTTTATGGTGGCTCAACAAGTAGAAGTGTATTCTCAATCCGTCACAGGCGGCGAGAGTGTTCACTTTGTCTCAGAAGGCGAAGAAGGCTATCGCATCGATACCTGTGAGAAACAACCCATAGGAACACGCATTGTCTTGCACTTCAAACCCCACGAAGCGGAAGAAGACTACGATACTTATTTAGAAACCTATACCCTTAAACGTTTGATTAAGAAGTACTCTGACTATATTCGTTATCCAATTCTATTAGAAGAGGAAGAAAAAGAATATAACGACAAGGGTGAAGTAACTGAAACTAAGAAGTCTCTAAAAACTCAAAACTCAATGATTCCAATTTGGAAACGTTCTAAAACGGACTTAAAGGATGAAGACTACAACAGCTTCTACCAAGATAAGTTTAGCGATTTTGAAGATCCACAAAAAACCATTCATACCTCATTAGAAGGAACCTTATCCTTTGATGCCTTACTCTTTATCCCCAGTCATTTACCGTATAATTTCTATTCTCAAGAATACCAAGCAGGCCTCCAACTCTACTCACGCGGTGTCTTTATCTTAGATAATGCGAAAGAATTGGTCCCTGAAGCCTTTAGATTCATTAAAGGTTTGGTGGATTCTCCAGACTTATCCTTAAATATTTCCCGAGAAATGCTTCAACATGATCGTCAACTTAAAGCCATTGCGTCTCGTTTAGAGAAGAAGATTAAGAGTGAATTGTTGGGGATGCTGAAAACGGAACGTGAGGCGTATGAGAAATTCTGGAAGAACTTTGGACTCCAACTGAAGTATGGGACCTATGCCAACTATGGCGCACAACGCGAACTCTTAGAAGATTTACTTCTCTTTAGTACTTCTAGAGACAAGAAACTGGTTTCTTTAGAAGAGTATGTGGCCCGTATGCCTGAAACTCAAAAAGAAATCTATTATGTCTCTGGTGAATCCGTCGATAAATGCGACATCTTGCCTCAAGCCGAATGGGTTAAAGAAAAAGGCTTTGAAATTCTCTATCTTACCGATGATGTCGATGAGTTTGTTCTACAAGTCCTGATGATGTATAAAGAAAAACCCTTTAAAGCCATCAACCAAGGACAACTCGACCTGGATACAGAAGAAGAAAAAGAAAGCTTAAAGACTAAAACAGATGAAACTAAAGATCTCTTAGCTGCCTTAAAAGAAGCGCTCAAAGACCAAGTCAGTGATGTACGCTTAACCACACGTCTCAAACAACACCCTGTTTGTTTGGTTGCGGATGAAGGCATCTCTCTTGAAATGGAAAAAGTCTTAGCCCAAATGCCAGATCAAAATGGCAAAGCTAAAGCTAAACGCATCTTAGAACTCAATGCGGATCATCCACTCATTGAAGCTTTGAATAAAGGTGACGCTTCTAAAGTATCTGAGTACGCCAAACTCCTCTACAATCAAGCACTTCTCATTGAAGGCTTTACCCTAGAAGACCCTGTCGCATTCTCAATCGCCTTATCCCAATTAATGATTGATGCCTCAAAGTAAAAGACCTACGGGTCTTTTTCCTTTATAATAGACCCATGAGTAAATCCATCAATGTCTATGATTTTGATCAAACCATCTATCATTCAGATAGTTCTAAAGACTTCTATCTGTATAGCTTAAGGAAAGATCCAAGTTTAGTTCGTTATATCCCTTACCAACTTTTCGCAGCCATCTTGTATAAACTTGGACTTCTGTCTAAAACAGAGATGAAGTCAAAAGTGTATGTGTACTTTAAGTCCATCCAGAATATGGAGGCTAGAGTCAAAGGGTTTTGGGAAATCCATGAATACAAGCTAGAAACGTTCTATTTAAAACAGAAACAAAGTACAGATGTGATCATCTCAGCATCTCCTGAATTTATGCTTAAACCCATCTGTGAGAAGTTAGGGGTACAGTTAATTGCCAGTCATGTGGATCCAAAAACAGGACACTCTCAAGAGAACTGTTATGGGAAAGAGAAAGTGCTGAGATTCAAAGCACTCTATAAAGAGACACAAATCAATGAATTCTATTCTGATTCATTATCGGATAGCCCTCTAGCGAATTTAGCCGCTAAGGCGTATCTTGTCACCAAATCAAAACTCAAAGCATGGCCCTTCTAAAAAGGCTGCGAAGCGCACTTAAATATAAAAACAATCTAAACGTGAGGTAATTCTATGAATCTATTTGTTCCACCGTCCTATCAAAATACCCTAGACATCAGAGAGACCGAAGTCGCCATAAAATTCGTTAAAGACTTCTTTGAACATGATCTCGCTCGTCAACTCAATTTAACCCGCGTTTCTGCGCCCTTATTTGTGCGTAAGAACACAGGCTTAAATGATGATTTAAATGGGTTTGAACGACCTGTTGCCTTTGATGTGAAGTCACTCAACTCAGAAACTGTAGAAGTGGTCCATTCCTTAGCGAAATGGAAACGATTGGCTTTAAAACGATATGGCTTTAAAGCAAGCGAAGGTTTATATACCGATATGAACGCCATCCGAAGAGATGAAGAGGCCGATAATCTACATTCCATCTATGTCGACCAATGGGATTGGGAGAAACACATCTTAAAGGGGGATAGAACCTATGAAACCTTAGTAGATACTGTTAAAAAGATCTACAAAGCCATTCAAGATACTGAATTAGCGGTTTATCAACGTTACCCTCAATTTAAACCCATCTTACCTCAGGAGATTACCTTTATAAGTACGCAAGCCTTAGAGGATACGTATCCTCACTTAGATGCCAAAGGAAGAGAAGATGCCATTTGTAAAGAGAAAAAGGCGGTCTTCATCTTTCAAATCGGGGACACCTTAAAATCAGGCCTTAAACATGATGGAAGGGCTCCTGATTATGATGATTGGACACTTAATGGAGATATTGTGGTCTATAATGCTATTTTAGATCGATCCTTTGAATTATCTTCAATGGGCATCCGGGTCGATGAGAAAGCCTTGGATGAACAATTAAACAAAGCCAATGCGAATGATCGTCGAGTCTATCCTTTCCATAAAGCACTCCTTCAAGGAGAACTTCCCTATTCTATGGGTGGAGGGATTGGGCAATCTCGTTTATGCATGTTTTATCTTCGAAAAGCACACATTGGTGAAGTTCAAGCTTCTGTGTGGTCAGATGAGCTTGATACGGCTTGTTTGGCTTCTAATATCTTCCTACTTTAAGCCCTTAGGGGCTTTTTATTTAGGAGGAAAGTATTTTGGACACCCTAAAATGTTAGTAAATAAGTATATTTCACATAAGTGTATAGATATGCACACTATCAATTTGATATAATAACGCTGTTATGTACCAATAGGAGATTAATATGCGCAAATTTACTCTTTATTTACTTTCTTTCTGTTTTGGGTTAGCACTCATGTTTATGAATGTCTTTGCCGTTAATAGTTATCCGACTGCCATCACTCCAAAAGTTGAAGTAAAAATCAACATTGGTCAGTCTTCTTTGTCGGGGAAGGACAGTTTTATCGAGGACTTGAAAACAAGATTGGCTGCCAAAGGGATTGATGTCTCTAAATTAAATGTGGTGAAGGCCACTAATACGGTATTTAATCCTGCTGACTCATCTCAGTGGTTTAAGTATGATCATATTGGAAGCCAATATGGTGAAATGTATGATTCAACAAATCATTACTTACCAGTTGATTCCGATAGTGATAAAACAAATGATCCGCATATTATTACACGTGCAGATGGAACATTGGTGTTCTATGGATATGGTGCACCTGCATTTAAAGATTTCTTAATATCTAAAGATGATGTAACTTCCAGTAAAACATTTACATTCACTTTAAATGAAGCTGCTGTTGATTATCACAGTATGGAAGGGGGCGGATTCCTGTTTGGTGTTGCAAGAGACGATAAAGGTACTGCATCTATCACGGATGATACCATGAGTGGATATGCGATTCTTTTTGTTGAGCAAGGCACCAGTACTGCTGGCATTCGATTATATAAACTCACAGATGTGAATATTAATAATTTCCATGAAGCAACAGGTTCATCTATGTCGAGTTTCGCATCTGAAATTGCTAGTTATAGAAAAGAAGCCGGAACTTCACATGCAGTTAAAATCGAAATTGACACCAATAATAAACTTATATTGACCGACAATAATGTCGTTAAAACTCCAACAGGCGGGGAAGCATTGCCAACGGTTTATGGAAATCGATTTGGCCCACTTGTTTCCTATACATCCCATGGATGTAGTACATTATCGTATTTCATTTATACTGACTTATCCATTTCCACACAAATTATCTCTTCATCCCTTGTTTCATCTATTGACGAAGTAAGTTGGGAAGAATCATCAAAGAGATTCTTAATTAATCTAGATGATGTTGAAGCAGCAGCATGGACTGCAGACAATCAAGCAACGATGGTCACTGAATTGCAGGCTGATTCTGTCTACTATGTTCCAGTTGGCATCAGCACGTCTCAATCTAAAGAAGCAACTGTAGTTACAAATAATATAAAAGGTCAATACTTTGACAGTACGACTCCGACCTATACAGATCTTGTACAGTCCATTGCGGATTATATTTTTAATCAAGTCTCACCGACCATTATTGAAAACGCCAAAACCTATGCTGAAGATAATGTAGATGAAACAGCTGGGCTTGTAGATTTTAATTTTGATGGTGATGAAACTTTTACACCGAACAATACCACAGTTTCTAACCTAATTAGTTCAGTATCAATTGATGACAGTAGTATCCTCAATCGCGATAATGTTGAAATCAAGATTACCATCTTAGCTTTAGATGAAGCATCCGTTCCAAGCAGTGACTTAGCGAATGTTCAAAGTTACATCAATCAAATTACAGATACCAATATCGGGTATCAATATGTTGAAATTAATCTAAATAAATACATCAATGCTGGTTCTGCAGTAGCCATCAATGAAACAAACAATCAAGTCACCATCACATTGCCTATCCCTGCAGATCTTCAATCCTATACAAATTTTATGATTGTACGTGTTCATAATGGAGTTCAGTCAACACTGAGTCCTACCTATAATGCGACAGCACACACCTTAACATTCCAAACGGATAAGTTCTCAACCTATGCCATGTTAGGGAGCAATTCTGCCTTACCAACCATAAATGAATCCAGCGATACAACCAGTACGTATGTAACCCCAACTGAACCCAGTGGAAACCAAGCACCAAGTGCGAAGAACTTCAAGTTTGATACACCAAAGAGTGGAACCTTCAGTGGTCGTGTCAGTGGTACAGATCCTGAGAAGGATACCGTATGGTACCAATTACTAGGGACCGGCTCAACGCATGGAAGCTTAGTGTTTAGTCCAGATGGAAGTTTTAGCTTTACACCAGATGGATCAAACACAGGTCCAGCATACTTCAGTTACCAAATCTGTGATACATGGAAGTGTTCACCAGCGTATTCAGTAACACTCTCCAATACCAGTGGATTACCAGATACTGGAATTGTGGAGAACTATGCAGGCTTATCGCTTGTCGTAGGCGTATTGATCCTCATCAGACAAAGACTCACGAAAAAATCATATTAACCAAAGAAGGCGAAGAAGCTAGTTCCTTAAAACGGACACGATAAATAAAAGACCTATGTGAGAGCTGACTGCCGATATTGAATCGGAGTCAGCTCTTTTAGTTGTTCTTGTAATCTATGCTGATTGTAAAAGATAACGTAG